>Ga0207695_10000296_pt1 | contig 123322 bp, 94 predicted proteins | sample KBSC54metaG_FD_184354 | JGI IMG/M metagenome (GOLD analysis project Ga0207695, IMG submission 184354) | Corn rhizosphere microbial communities from Kellogg Biological Station, Michigan, USA - KBS C5-4 metaG (SPAdes) (version 2) | ecosystem: Host-associated > Plants > Roots > Rhizosphere > Soil... | reverse complement strand
GCCTTCCGTGGGCTGATCAGGGTGTCCCTGGTCTGGGCGCTGGCCAATAGACAGGTAAAGCTCAATCCACTGCTGATGACTGCCAATCTGAATATTTTCCTCATAATTATATGGATGTTAAATCTTTATTACTGTTCTTCCTTCCACCCTACTCCTGGCTCGCAAAAATCGTTACAAATATGGCAAAGCGCCCAACCGCCGGTATAAATACCCCTACCTCGCCATCAAAAACAAAGAATTATACAATAGATAGTCCGGTTTGTCTAGTTTCGGATCGACCAAAAAAGGCCACGAAATTCGGTTTTGGCGAAATATCATGGCGAAATCGGGGTGTCTTTCAGGGCCGCAATGTTAATGGAGGCCCAAAATTAAACAAACGTTTGAATTAAACAAACGTTTAATCAAACCTTAATTATCTTTATCGGGTAATTCTATAACTATGACAGTCCATACTATCCTTGGAGCCGGTGGCGTGATCGCCGATACGCTGGCTGCCGAGCTGCTCGCCCACCAGCTGCCGGTCCGTCTTGTCTCGCGCAATCCGGCAATACCCAGGACCGTCTCCGCGGCGGCCGCGGCAGCCGTCACGGCGGCCGGGACCAGCGCTCTCACGACTTTCCCCGCCGACCTCACGGACCCCGCCCCGACGCTGAAGGCCATCGAGGGGTCTGCCGTGGTCTATCTCTGCGTGGGACTCCCCTATCGCTACGCCATATGGCGGCAGCAGTGGCCCCGGATCATCGACAACACGATCGAAGCCTGCAAAAGAACCGGCGCAAAGCTTATATTCTTCGACAATGTCTATATGTATGGGAGAACCGACGGACCCATGACGGAAGAGACACCCTATGATCCATCCAGCCGCAAAGGTGACCTTCGGGCCAGGCTGGCGACGCAGCTGATGAGCGAGGTGCGCAAGGGCAATATCACGGCCATGATCACCCGCTCTGCAGATTTCTATGGTCCGGGCGCCGGCAAGACAAGCATTCCCGATATCCTCGTCTTTCAAAAGCTGCAGCAGGGAAAGAAGGCGCAGTGGCTGGTGAACGCACGGGTCCCGCATTCTTTTACCTACACCCCCGATGCCGCCAGGGCCATGTATATCCTGGCCACCGATCCCGGCGCATACAACCAGGTCTGGCACCTGCCCACCGCGGGCACTCCACTTACCGGCGCCGGGTTCATCGAAAAGGCGGCAGCGGCCCTTGGCAAGCCGGCGGGCTATTCGATACTCTCCAAATGGATGATCCGGTTGGGCGGTCTCTTTGACGGTACTACAAAAGAGCTAAATGAAATGCTGTATCAATACGAATTCGACTATCTATTCGACTCGTCGAAATTCGAACAGGCTTATCGCTTTCAGCCGACCTCTTACGAAGAGGGTATAAAAGCAACAGCCAATGCGTACAAAAACGGCACTGGCTTTTGATGTTGTCAGGGGTCGCAGCAGGTAAACAGATCAGAAACGGGCCTTAGGATACGCATGGATTCTCATGTATGGGTACAGAGAATAACAGGTCAGATAAGTATAGGAGCTTTTATAATGAAAAGCTACCGAATTAATACCATTTTAACAAATTAAAATGCGGTTAAGCGCGTCCGGGTGCTCTAGCCACGATTCATCAGCTGATTGCTTTGCCCTGCCGAGGGAGATGGATGTATCCGGTAGTAGGCCCGCTGCAAATTGAGCTTTGTGACGGGCGCCACCACCAGCGGCAGCTTCTCCACGACGGTTTCGCTGGAATCCAGGCCAAAGGCCTTTTCTTCAGCCAGCGCCAGCTTCTTCATGCTGAAATACGTGTTCAGGATAAAGCCTTCACGGACGGAGAACTCGTTGTCATAAGAGAGGAATTTTTCGAGTATGACAAAGCGGAAATCTTCTGCGATATTGTGTTTCTTCAGCGAAGGGTATCTGCTGACCACATCCAGCTCTCTGTTCTCTATCATCTCCTGTACGACCTTTCTGAAAAGAATGCCAATCTTGGGCTGAACGCGGAAGCCCAGCCTGAACTCCACACGGATGACCTTGTCATCCATCAGCTCTTCCACGCCGTATTCCATTGTATAGGGTTCGTCTGTCCGTTCGATATGGACGAACCAGTAGACGTCGGCCCTTTTTGGGTTGTGGCTGAAAATAGAATAGAGGATCTTCTGCTCTATCTGATGGGGCCGGTTCGCCTTTGTGAGATAGATAAGGTGTGAGGAGAATTTATGAACGGATTCGTCTCTGCTCAGGCTATCGAGCAGCGGCAAGTGTTCGTTGAGGTCGATGAAATTGAGAAAGCGGTTATTGATCTTCCGGGCATGATGCCAGACATACATGGTAAAGATGAGGCCGAACTCAAAGACCAGGAAGAAAAGCCGTTTGACGATCTTGACCGCATTGGCGACGAAGAAGGAAGTTTCGACACAGACAAAGACGACCATAATGGGGACGACGAGGCTCATCGGCCAGTGCTTGACCCTTCGAAGGAACTGGTACATCAGTATCGTCGTCATAAGCATAGCCACGGTGATGGAAAAGCCGTAGGCGGCCGTCATGTTCTCGACAGTCCGGAAATACAGAACGACCAGGAAACAGCCCGTGCACAGGATCCAGTTGATGCTGGGGATGTATATCTGACCCCGCACGTCGGTCGGGAACTTCACCGTCACTTTCGGCCAGAAGTTGAGGCTGATGGCTTCGTTGATCAGGGTAAAGCTCCCGCTGATAAGTGCCTGGCTGGCGATAATGGAGGCCGCCGTCGCGATAAAGACGCTGGGCACCAGGAACCAGTGCGGTACGATTGCAAAAAATGGATTCACGGCGCCAAGGCTTTCCTTGTGCTGCATCAGGACCCAGGCGCCCTGGCCCAGATAGTTCAGGACCAGCGTCGTCTTGACGAAGGCCCAACTGACCTGTATATTCTTCCGTCCGCAGTGCCCCAGGTCGGAATATAGCGCTTCTGCACCGGTAGTACAGAGGAAGACCGCACCCAGCAGCCAGAAGCCCTTGGGGTGACGGGTCAGCAGCTCGAGTCCGTAGTGCGGGCTCAGGGCCTTCAATACGATCGGATAGTGTATGATCTGGTTGAGGCCGAGGATCGCCAGCATAGTGAACCAGATGAACATGATCGGTCCAAATGCCCCGCCCACGACCTTTGTGCCGAACCGCTGGAAGACGAACAGCAGCAGGAGTATCACCAGCACCAGCTCGATCACCAGGTTGTTGCCAGGCACGATGATGTTCTCGAGGCCATGGACGCTATTGAGGCCTTCGATCGCCGAGGTGACGGAAATGGGAGGAGTGATGATACCGTCGGCGAGCAGGGTGCCGGCGCCGATGATGGCCGGATAGACCAGCTTTTTGCCGTACCGGCGCACGAGCGCATAGAGGGAGAAGACGCCGCCTTCCCCGCGATTGTCCGCCTTCAGCGTGATAAAGACATATTTGAAGGTGGTCTGGAGGGTCAGCGTCCAGAATACGCAGGAGATGGCGCCGAGCACGAGCTCTTCCGATATTTTACCGCCTTCGTTGAGGATCGTCTGGAAAGTGTAGAGGGGGGAGGTTCCAATGTCACCAAAAATAATACCCAGTGTAATGAGGAGTCCCGCGGAGGAGATCCTTTTTGCGTGATGAGAGTCCATGATATTCCAGCTGGGTCAAAAAATGGGCCCGATCGCTGAAAGCCGCTGTGGACAAGGCGTTAACCAATGATTAACAAATCCGGACCTTCCCAAAATGGAAAAAATATTTTCATTTTGAAAAGATATCTTTTTCGTCCCTGGCCGCCCGGATCATTTCGGCGTAGTTGAGCTTCTTCAGCATCGCGTCGACGACGCGGATGATCCGGCGAGCCCTGGTCTCGGTGGTTTTGGCCGATTTGACCCAGTTGCCGAAATAGTTCTGGTGGGATTTGGGAAGGGACTTAAAATATTCTATGGCTTTGGGCTCGTCCGCGAGGCAATCCAGCAGGTCCTTCGGGGGCTCGATCTTTTTAGTATCGATCTCGAGCTGGACGGTCAGGCTGTCCCCTTTCTGCTTTCGCAATTTCTTGCGGATATCCGCCTTGAGGACCATGATAAAATCTCCTTCTCCCATGGGAAGGAGCGCCACGCCGGCGATGGGCAGGTCGTCCAGTCGCCCCTTCACACGGAAGGACTTTTTGTTGTCGGGCTTTAGCTGGCAGGCGAGGGCTGCGGGGATGCGGATATAGGACCAGCCGGTCTTTTCCCCCATTTCCTGGAACTGTTGGATCTTTGTGTTGAAGCGGATCATTCCCCCTAAGATACAAATTTGCCGCCCGGGGTCCGGGCCAAAAAAAACCGCCGGCGATCGCCGGCGGTCCAATCTAATTTTTAAGCTCGTTTTTTCTTTTTCAGCGCTTCTTCGATGCCCTTTTTAAGGTTATCGAAAGTAGGTTTACCAGTGAAAAGCTCGCCATTGATAAAGAAAGCCGGGACGTCCCGGACCCCCTTGTCGAGCCCTTCGAGCAGGTCGCTGCGGACTTGCCAGCCGTAGGTGGAATCGACCAGGTTCTCGAGGAACTTCTTGTTGTTGACCCCGCATTCCTTGGCATATTCCCGAAGGCTGATAGCCCCCAGCCTGCGCCGGTTGGCGAATAGCGTCGTGTGCATTTCCCAGAACTTGCCTTCCTGGGCCGCGCCGAGGGACGCTTCTGCCGCCTTCATCGCGTGCTGATGGACCTTTGTCAGCGGAAAATGCCGGAAATTGAACCGCATCTTCCCCTCAAACTGTTTCAGCAGCCTGTCGACGACCTCATTCACCTTGGCGCATGCCTCACTTTCATAGTCACCATACTCCATCAGCGTTACCGGAGCTTTCGGGTCCCCGACGAAAACCTCTTTCGTCGGAATGATAACGAGTTCTTTTGTCTTCATCATATACTATAACACCTTTTGAACCGATTGGTTCATCAAAATCCCAAATTTATGGGGCCGGCCCTGCCGGCCGCTATTTTCTTGGGCCTTCGGTCTTTTCGAGGTGCGGGTGTTCGTTGCGGAAGACCACCACCCCGTCAAAAACGTCTACCAGGACCGGGGCAGTCCGGTCGATGGCGCCGGCCAGTATCTTCTTGCTCAGCTGGTTAACGATCTCCTTCTGGATCAGCCGCTTCAGCGGACGGGCGCCGAACTGTGGGTCGAACCCGTTCTCCGCCAGGTAGTCCAGCGCATAGTCGCTGAACTCGAGGATGATGCCGTTCTTTGCGACCATATCCTGCAGGTTCTGCAGCTGGATGCGGATGATGCCTTTGATCTCGCCCCTCAGCAGGGGCTGGAACAGGATAATTTCATCGATCCGGTTGAGGAATTCGGGCCGGATCGTCTGCCTGAGGAGGTCGATCACTTCCAGCCTGGTCCTTTCCATGACGTCCTCCCTGTTCTTTTCAGTAACGTCCTCAAAATTGGCCTGGATGATCTGGCTGCCCATATTGCTGGTCATGATGATGATGGTGTTCTTGAAATTGACCACACGGCCTTTGTTGTCCGTAAGCCGGCCATCATCGAGCACCTGCAGCAGGATATTGAATACGTCAGGATGCGCCTTCTCGATCTCGTCGAGCAGGATAACGCTATAGGGTTTGCGCCGCACCGCCTCGGTCAGCTGACCACCTTCGTCATATCCGACATATCCCGGGGGGGCGCCTACCAGCCGGCTGACCGCATGCTTTTCCTGGTATTCGCTCATATCGATACGGGTCATCATGCCTTCGTCGTCGAACAGGTATTGCGCCAGCGCCTTGGCCAGCTCGGTCTTACCGACACCTGTCGTACCGAGGAATATAAAAGAGCCTATCGGCCGCTTGGGATCCTGAAGACCCGCGCGGCTTCTGCGGATGGCGTCGGCTACGGCAGTGATCGCCTCTTCCTGACCGACCACTCTCTTGTGCAGCTCATCTTCAAGGTTCAAGAGCTTTTCCTTTTCGCTCTGCAGCATCTTGCTGATAGGGATGCCCGTTGCCTTCGCTACGGCTTCCGCAATATCTTCTGCGTCGACCTCTTCCTTCATCAGCCTGGTCCCGGCACTAAGCGCGGCAAGCTGTTTGGAATTGTCTTCGATGACCTTTTCCTGTTCTTTTATCTTGCCATACCTGATCTCCGCGACCTGCCCATACTGTCCTTCACGCTCGGCCTTTTCAGCGGCTAGCTTCAGGCTTTCGATGGAGGCTTTGGCATTCTGCACTTTTTCCACCAGCTCTTTCTCCTGCTGCCATTTGGCCTTCAGGGTATCGCGGTTGACGCTGAGGTTCCCGATCTCGGCGCTGAGCTCGCGCAGCTTTTCTTCGTCCTTCTCTCTCTTGATCGCCTCGCGTTCGATCTCCAGCTGCCTGATCTGTCTTTCCAGCCGGTCGAGCTCTTCGGGCTGTGAGTTGATCTCCAGCCTTAGCTTGGCCGCGGCCTCATCGACAAGGTCGATGGCCTTGTCGGGCAAAAAACGGTCAGTGATATACCGGTGCGACAGCTCTACCGCCGCGATGATCGCCTCGTCCTTTATCTGTACGTGGTGGTGCATCTCATATCGGTCTTTCAGTCCCCTCAGAATGGAGATGGCATCGTCCACGCTGGGTTCATCGATCAGTACTTTCTGGAAGCGTCTTTCGAGCGCCTTGTCCTTTTCAAAGAATTTCTGGTATTCGTTGAGCGTGGTCGCGCCGATGGCCCGGAGCTCTCCCCTGGCCAGTGCCGGCTTGAGGATATTGGCGGCGTCCATAGCCCCTTCTCCCCCACCCGCACCGACGAGCGTATGTATCTCGTCGATAAATAGTACGATCTCTCCGTCGCTGCCGGCTACTTCCTTCACGACGCTCTTCAGCCGCTCTTCAAATTCGCCCTTGTATTTTGCGCCGGCGATCAGCTGTCCCATATCCAGGGCATAGATGATCTTGGACCGGAGGTTCTCCGGGACGTCGCCGTTGACGATACGGTGGGCCAGCCCTTCGGCGATGGCCGTCTTACCGACACCGGGCTCCCCTACAAGGATGGGATTGTTCTTGCTGCGGCGGGAAAGGATATGCAGGGTCCTGCGGATCTCCTCATCCCGGCCGATAACAGGGTCCAGCTTGCCCTGGCGGGCCAGCTCGTTGAGATTCCTGGCATATTTGTTCAGCGCATTAAAGCTGGTCTCCTGGGTCTGCGAGCTGACGGTCGATCCCTTCCGGAGGTCTTTGATCGCTGCTATCAATCCTTTTTCGGTGAGGCCAGCGTCCTTGAGGAGGTTGGCCGTGTTGTTGCTGCCCTGCAGCAACGCGAGCAGCAGGTGCTCGACGCTGACGAACTCATCGCCGAACTGCTTGAGGTCGGCGCCTGCGCGCAGGACCGCGTTGTTCAGGTCGCGGCTGATCGTCTGAGCGGGCTCGCCCGAGCTGATCTTCGGCAGATGCTGGAGGGCCTCATCCAATTTGTTCTCGACAAAAGCCACGTTCACATTGTTCTTCTTCAGCAGGAACTCCACCAGTGAATCATCTCCTTCGAGCAACGCCTTCAGCAGATGGTCCGTATCTATAGCAGGATTCGAACCATTGAAAGCCAGCTGCTGCGACTTTGCGATCGCCTCTTGCGCTTTTATGGTAAAATTATTCAGGTTCATATATTTATGGTTTTCCTTTAATAGCTAAATTGTGTTGCAAAATCCAAACCAAGGCCTCAATTCCGTTATTATGTCATACAAAGACCATCAAACCTGTCGTCGATTCAGATTGTTCATCCCCTCCCTGTTATTCTGTCTGGGTCTCCAGGCTCAATCCAATTTTGACGCTGTAGATCAATTACTTAAGCAGAATCAGAAGACGCTGGGCAACTTCGTGGCCCTGGCCTGGAAGGATGGGAAGCCCGCCTATCAGAAACAGTCCAACCCTGATTTTACTGCCAAGGCCCAGGCCCCCATCGGGGCTGCCGGCAACTGGATGACCGCGGCGCTGGTCATGACCTTTGTGGACGAGGGCAAGCTCTCCCTGGACGACAAGGTGACGAAGTATATCCCGATGTTCGCGAAATACAGCAAGGGCTATATTACCGTCCGCAACTGTCTGACGCATACGACCGGGGTACGGGGAGAGGCAGGCGTAAGGATCGAGATGAAGAGCAAGTTCGAGAGCACGGAGGACATGGTCAACAGCTATGCTTCCAGGCACGATATCGTCACTAATCCGGGAACGGAATTCTTCTACAGCGAGATCGGGCCGAATATCGTGGCCCGGGTGCTGGAGGTCGTCGGAAAAAAACCCTTCGACCGGCTGATGATGGAGCGGATCATCCGGCCCTGTAAGATGAGGGCAACCACCTTCACCAGCGACGACGGCGGCGCCATCAACGCCTCGGGCGGGGCCAAGTCTACCGCCAATGACTATATGAATTTCATGATCATGCTGATGAACAAGGGCGAATTCGAAGGCAAGCGCGTGCTCAGCGAGAAGGCCGTCGAAGAGATCGAGACCGCGCAGTTCGCCAGTCTCCCGGTAAGATCTGCCGCAGCCGGTCTTTCGGGTGCAAAGTTCGGACTGGGCTCTTTTATCATGGACAACAATACCTTTGCCTGCCCTGACGGATACGGGGTAGTGCCCTTTTTCGATAAATGCCGCAAATATGCCGCTATCCTCATCGTGGAAAAGCCTGAGGAAGAAAAGAAACCCCTGCTGCAGAGCCTGATAAGCCTTATCGGGGAGCAGATGGGGTCCTGCGCCAACTAGCCGGCGCGACGATCTTTCCCCGCGGCGGATCATTCTTTTCTGACCAGCACGATCCGGCTGTTGTCCGCCTTATACAGCTGCTCGTAGAAATTCACCAGCGCCGCGTAGTCGGACGGGGGGTAACGAGCGGCATCCTGCCGGAGATACCGGTAGTAAACCACCCTGTCATTGTCTACCCTTACACTACACCGGTAGCTGCCAAACCTGCCGTCGATGGTTACGTCCTTCGGCATGGCTTCCGGCTGATACCCCGCGGGCAGTGCTATCTGCACGCTGTCCACATCCGTAAATGACCGGTAGGTCACGTAGTCGTATTTCCGGATCGAGTCCGAAGACAGCCTGGTATTGCTGCGATCGAAGACATTGGGCGTAATAAAAAGCCGCTTGCCCGATACGCTGGCATACCCCGGGGCGACCACGTGTAGCTGCTCGGTGACAGAAGGATGAGCGCCTTCCTGTTCTTCGTAGTGATTCTTATCGATCGAGTAGGTCGGCAGCCGGAAAAGGCTGTTGAGATATTTCTGGCGCTCATCGGCCGGCATTTCCTTCATCATGCCGTGCGGCGCCTCCTGGCGGATACAGCAGTAGAGGGTGCTGACGTCGGCGTCCAGGTTTCCGTCCGGACCGACACGCGCGGTGACCACCCGGGTCTGCGTGTTGTCTTTGGCGGTATATACCGGCGTCGGGACGAGGTGCCCGCCCGCGTCGTCGATCAGCAGCGCCTTACGGCCACCGGTAAAGCTGCCCATATAGCCGGGCGACTCCGTCTGGCTCGTACACTCAAGCCAGATAGAGTCCCTGCCCATCGGTACGCAGGTGACGATATGATTGAACTGGAAACTGGGAAAGCCTTCCACGATGGGCGCGGCGTCCTCCCTGGCCCTGATCACGACGTATCTGGCGGGTATACCGGCCTCCTTCAGCAGGGCGACCATATAGTTGGAAAGGGCCTTGCAGTCCCCATATTTCTTTGTGGCCACATAGTCCGGCGGAAAGGGCTGCCATCCGCCGATGCCCAGCGAAAGGTTTATATAGTGGGTGTTCTGCTGTAGATAGCGATAGAGGATATAGACCTTCTGGCGGTTGTCCTTCACCGTGTCTACGAGCGCGTGTACCTGCCTGCGGACCGCATCCGGCAGCGTCTCGCGACCTTCCCGCAGCAGCTCGACGAATTTCCCATAGCTCTCCCACGAGGTCATATTGCCCTTGTATCCCGCAACCTCGAAGTCGGAGGGGCCGGTCAGCACATAGGGCATGACGTCCCGCCAGCGGGGCCCGTAGCTTTCCAGGGTGCGGGCGGGAAGGTTGCGGGTCTCCCAGGTATAGACTTTTTTATCGCCGTCCGTCGTGATCACGGGCGACTGGGCGCCGTTCATCGCCAGCCACCGCACGTCGTAGTCTTTGGGGGCGATGATGACGTATTTGCTGTGCTGCGTGGAAACGCCGGACGTGGTCAGCGGCAGCCAGTCCTCAAAATGGGTGATGCCATTGAGGTTATCCTGTTCCTGGTAGTCGACCGTATAGGGATAGTTCCGGTAATAAAAATCGTGCGCCAGGTAGCGGGTGTCTTCCGCCAGACTTGCGTCATCGACATAGCTGCGGTCCTCCATGTCCTTTCGCTTCGCTTTCTTCAGCTGCTTGCCCTGGGCATCATAGAGCACCCCCGAGACTTCGTCGATCGTGTTGAATTTGTCGTACCAGCTGCTGAATCCGCCCAGATTGTCTCCCGCGTTGTCCAGGACCGTATAGACATGGTGTTCCCGGACGACCGCTTTCGCCGGGGACTTCACCTCGATGACCACTTCCGCCTCGCGAAGCACGGCCCGGGCGCCCTTCCGGAGACTGTCGGGTATGGCATTAAAGGCATAGTTCTGCGCGCCGGCGCAAAAAGGTAGCAGCAGCAATAGGATCAGGGTTCTCATTACTTTTTCTTTTTAAATACGATCTGTTCGCTTTCTTTCTTGACGACAAAGCTAAAGAAATCCCGCAGGGACCCATAGTCCTCGCGCTTATAATTGGCCTTCGCGAGGATCAGCCTCGCACGAAACATCAGGCGATCCCCATCCCTCTGAATAAGGTATTCGAACATCCCTTCATCCCCATTGTAGGAGACCCTGGTAGGCTTGGGCAGCTCGTCTATGTCATAGCCATTCGGCAGCTCCATATTGAGGATATAGGTCTCGTCCATCGCGTAGGGCATCTCCACCGGGTAGAACCGCTCGGCGGCTTTGAAAGGGTTTTCCTTCCACCCTTCGGAAAGCATCGGGTTGAAATAGATGACGTCGGTCGAGGCATCAGGGCTGAACTTCAGATCATAGCTCAGCTCGAGCGGCTGGTCGGGCTGCTTCAGCGAATCCAGCTGCAGGTTGGCGCAGCTCATATCTCCTGTGTAGGCGGCCTGGATGCCCTTTGCGAATTCGGGCAGCCCCTTGTCCTTTACTTTTTGCCGGATCATGTCTGCTTCATTGAAACCGGGCTTGCAATCCACGCGCCCGACCAGCCCCTTGCCATCGTCGGTTTTGGAGATAAATACGGTGGTCATCTTCCTTTCGCGAAGGTCATCCGCATCGATAACGGCCTCTGCGCCGGCGTCTTTGGCGACTACACGGGCCGACCCGTTGTAACACCTCGAAGGAAGACGGCCAAAGCCCAGCCAGGGTTCGCTGGCATCGAGAAAGAGCTGCGAGCTGTCGATGGTCAGCAGGCAAATGACGTAGTTGAATCGGTCGATCAGGGGGTACATGGGAAGGGTGAACCCGTGTGCCCGGGTGCTGAGGATGACAGGGTCCGCGCCGATCTTTGCGTGTCGCAGCATGGCGATAAGCAAAAGGTTGAGCTCGGCCTCGTTGCCGCTCTTATTCGTATATACCGACTTCAGCGAACCTGAGGCGATCGAAAGTCCGCTGTGAGCCGTACAACGGAAGTTGTCGCGGACATACGCGTATATCTTCTGCGCTTTCTCGAGGCTATTGCCTGCCCCCCTGGTGATCGTAGGAAAATCCCCGTCAAGCCAGCCGTTGTTCCTGTCGAGGTCGGCGCCAAAATCGTCTGACTTCAGCAGCATTTCGTTGAGCTTTGCCCAGCTGCCCATTTTGTCTTCGGTATAGCCGCTGGGGAACTGGTAGCGAACCAGCTGGAACTCTATTCTTGAGATATAATTGGCCAGCGTCGTGGTATAGGGTTCTTCCTTCAGGGCGGGCACGTCCTTCATGACCCAGCGGTGCATGACCACCTCGTCGTCGAAGCTGTATCGCTCGTCCCGGGATGTAACACCGGGGCTCGTCATATGGAAGGTGACGTTCCGGGAATCGGACTTGTTGATATGATATGCCAGATAGCCCTGGGTCAGCGTGACATACTGGAAGAACCTGGGCATATCGACCTGGTACTCGCTCCAGAGGCAGGGGTAGTCGCCCTGAAATGCCCAGGGTTGCAGGTTGAAGAGGAATGGCGACTCCTGCGTAAGGCTATACTCGAGGATCGAGCCCTCTTTGAGCGCAGGGAAGGTAAACTTCTTTTTGACCCAGCGTTTTGATTCCTGGTTGGTGAATATGGCCTTATCTTCCAGTTTGGTCTCCACGACCTTGCCGTCTTCCAGGTTATAGGTGGAGGCCTTCAGCGTGACCAGCCGCTCAGCATCCAAACCGTCGACGAACAGCGGGATCGTGACCGTGGCGGCGTCGAAGCCTTTCCGGTTGATGATCTTTATCCGCACGCTGCGTTTGAAGACCAGCGTAAACCACCCTTTAATGTTGCCCTCAAATTCAGAGGTCCCGAAGTCGGCGACGATCACGGCGTCTGCCGCGGAATCCGTAGCTGGCGGCCGGACGTTGAAGTCCTGGGGTGTCAGCCTGCCGAATTTGACGGGCATCTTGTCCTGCGCGAGGCTTGCAATGGCGGTGGTCAGACAGGAAATGACCAGTAAAAGGGTTTTTCTGCGGTTCATGTGTATAGGGGGTTAAGAGTTAGTCTATTTCTTCTTCAGCACAATGGCCTCGTTCTCCTTCTTCACGACATAGGTAAAAAAGTCCCGGAGGCTTGCGTAGTCCTCGGCCGGGAACCAGGCCTTGTTCAGCCTTAGCCGGCAGCGCATCTGGATCCTGTCGCCCTGCTGGTCGATGAGGTATTCGAAGAAACCCTGGTCGCCGTTGAAAGCGACCTTTGTCGATTTGGGCAGCTCGTCGACGACATAGCCCTGGGGTATCTCCATGGAAAAAATATAATTCTCATCGCTGGTATAGGGCATTTCGACGGGGTATTTGCGTTCGGCCGCGGTAAATGGGTTCTTGCGCAGATCGTTCCACAGCATAGGATTGATATACACTACAGCGGCGCCCGGTGGATTATTGAGTACGAAATCATAGTGCACTTTCGCCGGCAATTCGGGGCTGGTCAGGCTGTCGATGCCGCCATTGCTGAGGGTAAGATCGTCGCCAAAGGCCGTCTGAACATCCTTGAAATATTCCTTTTCACCCTTTTTGATCACGAGCTGGCGGAAATTATAGGACTCCTGGTCGCCTAAGGTAGTCTGGTAATTGCCTTCCATCCCTTTTTCCGTATTGGCGATCAGGACCATCGTCACGCTTCTCTCCTTCAGCGAATCGGCCTCGAAATAGACCGAGGCGGAATCTCTCTTGCTGATGATACGCGCATGGCCGTTGTAGCAGTCGCCGGGCAACCGTCCGAAGCCAAGGTCGGGATGGGATGCATCCAGGTACCAGGCATTGTCGCCTAATTTCAGCCGGGCGATGACATAGTTCAGCTTGTTCAGGACGGGATAGGAGGAAAGATTGTACCCGTGATCTCTGGTGCTGAGCACGACAGGGTCGGCCTGCCAGCCCTTCCGGCGCAGCATGGCGATGAGCAGCAGATTAATATCCCCTACCGTGCCGCTGTTCTTCTTTACGACGTTGCGCAGCGTGGTCGTTATATATTTATCGTCGTGGTCCGTGCAGGTGAAATTTTTGCGGACATAGTAGTAAATGGATCTTGCCTGTTCCAAAGCCGAAGTTCCGCTGCCTGCGGCCTTTGTTACCAGGTCATCCAGCCAATCGTTGTCATCTGCGATGGGCAGTCCGAAGTCTTCCCTTTCCAGCAGCTCATCTGTAGCCCTGGCCCAGCTATTGGTCCAGTCCTTGTACTCGCTGCCATTATATGTTTTTGAGAGCTGAAATTCGAGGCGGTCGAGGTAGTTGGCCGGCGTAAACAAATAACGTTCGGCCCTCAGGGCGGGAATATCCTTCATTGCCCACTGGTGTTTGGTCGTGCGGGCGTGCACATAGAGGTCTTCGTCCTGCGTGCCCAGGGCGAACCGGTTAGCCTTCTCCGTCACCCGGTATGATTCATTGCCTTCGCTGCCCTTATCGATAACATAGCCATGGATGCCATTCCGGACAACGACGTAAAAAAGGGCCTGGGGAATGCTCACCTCGTATTCGCTCCAGAGACAGGGATACTTATCGGACTGAAATGACCAGGAAGGCAGGTTATAGGCATAGGGTGAGGTTTCCGTGTACGTGAATTCGATAATGGAGCCTTCCTTTACAGCCGGCAGGGTAAATTTCATTTCCGTGAAATTCTTATTGATCTTCGTCGAATAGATATCCAGTTTGTCCAGATGGGTCTCGCTGATCTGGCCGTTCTCCAGGTTATACGTAGTAGCGGCGACGTCGGTGAGCTTTTCCCCATCATCGTCACCGTTATACAGCACCAGCTTGCGGGTCGCGAGGTCAAATGCGCCTTTGTTCAACAGCTTTATCCGGGTCTGGCGTTTGTATACCCACGAGAACCAGCTATGCTTATTCCCGACAAAATGGACGACGCCGACATCCGCCAGGATAACGGCATTCGTATTGGTATCGATAATGGGATTTGACTGGAGATTGAAGTCTGCGGGACCCAGCTTTCCAAAATGGGGATTGGGTTTGTCCTGCGCAATGCAATAACTTTGTGGCGCGGAAAAGCATAATATAATCGCAATCAGAGCAGTAAGTCTTCTGATCATCATATTTAGGTTCGTTAGGGGAATAAACGGCCCTAAAATAAACAAATTGCGTAGAATAGTATGCTCCTAAAAGGTAAAATACTTGTCTAATAACAATCATACCTACCTGATCAAGACCTGGAGCCGCGAGCTCGGCTTCGATTATTGCGGCATTGCACAGGCGCAGCGGCTGGATGATGATGCGCGTCGGCTGGAAACCTGGCTCAACAAGGGAATGAATGGTACCATGGCCTATATGGCCAGTCATTTCGACCTCCGGATCGACCCGTCCCGGCTGGTGCCAGGGGCCCGGAGCGTGATCACGCTGCTGCTCAACTATTTTCCCGCGGTACAGCAGCCGTCCGACGCCCCGCAGTTCGCCAAATATGCATATGGAGAGGACTATCACGAAGTGATCCGTGCAAAGCTGCGGGAATTGCTGGCGAGGATCAGGACTACTATCGGAGAAGTGGAAGGCAGGGGCTTTGTGGACAGCGCCCCCGTGCTGGAGAGAAGCTGGGCGGTCCGCAGCGGACTGGGCTGGGTGGGAAAGAATGGGAATCTGCTCAACCGGCAGTCGGGCTCTTTCTTTTTCATCGCCACGCTGATCGTTGACCTCGAGCTGGAATACGACACTCCTTTCGCGGGAGATTATTGCGGCACCTGCCGCCGGTGTATCGACGCCTGCCCGACGGAGGCCATTCGCCCCGATAAGGTCGTGGATGGCAGCAAGTGCATCTCCTATTTTACGATAGAGCTCAAAGACCTGCTGATCCCGGAAGACATGAAGGGGAAGTTCGACGGCTGGACGTTCGGCTGTGATACCTGTCAGGACGTATGTCCCTGGAACCGATTCTCAAAGCCGACGAAGGAACCCGCCTTTTCACCGGTGCCGGCTATCCTGAATTTTAGTACCGGGGACTGGGAGCAGCTGACCGAAGAGAAGTTTCGGGAGATATTCCGGAACTCGCCGGTCAAACGCGCCAAATATGCCGGCCTGCGCAGGAACCTCCGATTTATTTCTTCCCCGGCATCACCACCAGCCTGATCCCACCATAGAAAATATGCTGCGGGCCGGACACGTCCGTATTCAACAGGGGCGTAAGGCTGTATTGGATCTGCGGGCCCACCAGGACGCGGATCTTTTGCACCGGCAGACCGACCATGAGAGCGGTGTTGAGGTTGAACTGCGTACGGTTGGCTACGCCTGCGTCCTTGAAATAGACGCCGGAATGGGTGTTGTAATAGACTGCGCTTGCCCCTACCAGGTAGGACGCAGAGAACCCTCCGTCCAGGTACAGCGGCAGCAGGTGGCTGCGGTTGATCCTCCACTCGATGGCGACGGGTAGCTCCAGGAAATAGTACCGGTTCATATACGACTGCTCATCCCCCCTGCTATAATAGGGATAGGACTGGATGGGAGCGACGGCCTGGGCAGTCAGGAAGGTAGCGCTCGAGGGCGTATAGCCGGAGACCTGCTGGCCTACATGGACGCGATTGGAGTAATAGTGGAAGTCGAGCCCGACGGAAAAGTTCCATCTCGGCCCCAGCCTTTTCTGTGCGACAATGCCGAGCCAGAAAGCGGGACCGGGATCGACGGTGGACACGTATTCTTTGGTAGGTCTGGCGGCGTAGGTAGTAATTGCGTTGGCGGCCGTCTGGCTGGCGGGGAGATCGGACTGCACCAGGCTGTAGTTCGCGAGCTTCATCTGGTGCAGGGAAGATATGCCTGCACCGCCGGCAAAGCCGGCCTCCCAGGGGTTACGTGGTTTGGACAGCGTTTTGACCGTGGTGGTGGCCGCCTTTGATTCCAGCTTGCCGGCGCGTATGGGGCTGAGGCCGGAATGCAGGCTGGCCAGCGCAGGATTGAATGCGGCATTCCGGTTCACATTCCCACTGTTCGTCCCGTTGAGATCGTCTGACCCTATACTTCCGGTTTTTGCGTCAGCCGTGAAAGGGTCCGGGGAATGGGTGGAGCTAGCCCCGGCTCCTTTCCTGGCAGGGATAACGGCGACCGCCGAGCCTTCACGGGGCCTGCCTGTAGTGGCAGAATTTGTTGACTTATCCGCGGGGGCGGACTTATCCGCAGGAGTGGACTTATTTGTCGCGGTTGAATTACCCGTGGAAGATGAATTACCCGGAGTGGCTGAATTATCCGCGGACGTGGAATTACCCATGGCGTTCGTCCCCTTGGGTGTGGTCTTATTTGAGCTGAGTGTAGAATTATTCGTGCCTGAAGAAGTTTTGTTGTTGTCGGATGTGCGTGTGGTGCCGTTCGCCGCGGGTGCATGAGTCACCGCCGTGGCAGCCGTTTTTGAGGGTGCTTCCTGGAGGAAGTACCAGGCTCCCCCTGCGACAAGCAGGAGACCGGGCAGCGCGAACCGCCAGAACAAGCCCGCGCGTCTGCGCCGCCGTCCGTTGATCGCAGCGTCGACATTAGCCCATACGGATTCAGAGGGGCTAAATTCGAGCTCCGCCATTTTTTGCTGCACCTCTTTTTCGAATTTAGGGTCGTGCATAATTAGCTTCGTTTTTGTTAGTCGCTGAAAATTTATTTATCCAGCTGATCAACAGGCTCCTTGCCCGCGCGTACTGCGAACGGGAAGTACCCTCTTTGATGCCCAATATTTTTCCAATCTCTACATGACTATAACCTTCCACCGCATGCAGGTTAAAGATGGTCTGGTATCCGGGTGGTAATTGTCGGATGAGCTCCGCCAGCTCTTTCGTGCTGAGGGAGACTTCCGGATTATCATCCGAGACCGGGTGGAGGACGGTCTCCGTAAAAAGCAGCTCTGTCTGGTACCGGCTATGCTTTTTCAGGTAGTTGATGGCCGTATTGACCATGATCCGGCGGATCCACCCACCCAGCTCACCCGAGAAGCTGAATTGGTGTAAATTCCTGAAAACCATAATAAAACCTTCCTGTAAGACGTCCTCGGCGTCGACCATGGACTTCGTATATCGATAGCAGACCCCGAGCATCGCAGAGGCAAAATGGTCGTACAGCTGCTTTTGGGCAGCCTTTTCTCCTTTCAAACAGTCTTTTACCAGCTGGTGATAATCCATTCTTCCGACAGTTATCGTACTTGACAATTAAAGAGACTAAAGCGTTGCATACCTTTGCGGACATGTCGACACTTACAGAAAGGGACCGCAAGGTTATCTGGCATCCCTATTCCCAGCATAAAAATATCCTCCCTCCCATTCCGGTCGTAAAAGGCAAAGGTACGCTGTTATACGACGACAAGGGCCGCAGCTATATCGATGCGATCAGCAGCTGGTGGGTCAGTATCCATGGACACGGAAATACTTATATAGCGGAAAAAATATATAAGCAAGCAGCTCAGCTGGAACAAGTCATCTTCACAGGCTTCACCCATGAGCCCGCCGTCGAACTCGCCGAAAGGCTGCTGTCCATTCTGCCGGGCGATTTCTCGAGGATATTTTATTCCGACAACGGATCGACGGCTGTGGAGGTAGCGATCAAGATGGCCATTCAATACTGGGGCAATAAGGGCGAAAAAAGGAAAAAGATCCTTGCCTTCCATGACTCTTACCACGGGGACACGTTTGGCGCGATGAGCGTCAGCGAGAGAAGTATTTTTACAGCGCCCTTCAACGACTATCTTTTTGAAGTGGTGTTCATCGACACGCCAACGCGGGACAATATCTATCAGCTGCTGTCGCTCATCCGCCGGGAAGGGCCTTCGTTCGCGGGTTTTATTTACGAGCCGCTGGTCCAGGGCGCCGGCGGGATGCGGATGTACGAGGCCGGATTGCTGGATCAGCTGCTGGCGGAGATCGCCGGACAGGGTGTACTCTGCATCGCCGACGAAGTGATGACGGGCTTTGGACGGACGGGAAAACTGTTCGCTGGGGAATATCTCAGACACAAAGCCGACATCATTTGTCTAAGCAAGGGTCTGACCGGGGGAACGATGGCGCTTGGTGTTACGGCGGCTACCAGGCAGTTATTCGAAGCCTTCCTCAGCGACGACCGGAAAAAGACCCTCTTTCATGGACACTCCTTTACCGCCAACCCCATCGCCTGCGCAGCCTCGCTGGCCAGTCTCGACCTGCTGCTGGAAGAAAGCAATCTGCACCGTATCCGCCATATCGGTCTCCGCCACGAGGCCTTTCTGGAAAAGCTGGCCCTCTACCCTGTCGTAAAAAATGCGCGCTCAACCGGAACGATCCTCGCCTTCGAGCTTAACACCGGCGAAGACGGCTATATCAATTCCATCGGCCCGGCTATAACAAAAGAAGCGCTTGCTCAGGGCATCTACCTGCGACCGCTGGGCAATACCGTCTATTGTATGCCGCCGTATTGTATCACTGAAAATGAAATGGACCAGGTGTATGATTTCCTGGTCCATAGTATTGAATCCTATAGCTGATCAAGCCCTGACGGGCCCCCTAAAACTTCACGGGAACTTCAACCTCGACCACGTCCCAGGATATCTCCAGCTCTTTGGAGGTAGGCTTGATCGTCAGCTGCTCGACCGGCGAGCTGAGCTTCTTCACGGGAACGTCTACGTGTACGACGTCCTTGTCCTTATATTGATCGTATTTGAACGCACCCCACTGCCCCAGCTGGGAATTGAGGATGACCGTCCACTGATTTTCATTAGGGATGGCGAACAGGGTGTAAGTGCCGGCCTTTACGGGTTTCCCGCCAAAGGTACCGTCCTTGGCGAACGTAATGGTAGTAGCCTCATCAGCCCCTACGCGATAGACTTTGCCATAGGGTTCCAGCTTACCGAATATTTCCCGTCCTTTCTTGTAAGGACGGCCATAGGTCACCGTGATGTCTTTTGTCTTGACGGTATCATGCGGACTCTTTGGATGAGAGGGCTGCGCATAGGACACCGTAGCAGACAGCAGGATAGCAAACAAACTGAGCATTGCGTTACGTACTCGCATATTGGTGGGTTTTAATTGACTTTGTTGACTGCACGCGGCTCGGGGGGTCTAAAGTTAGGTACTTCTTTCCACAGTTAGTGACTTCTTTCAACAAGTTAACGACTTCTCTCAACAAATTGCTTAAGACCTTCCAAAGATTCTTCCATGGCGGGACCTAGTTTGCGATCGTAGACGAAAATCCCCATTTTTTCCCAGGGGTACCAGCGAAAATGCAGGTCGAAATACCAGAGGACGGCCAGGCTGTCCGTATTCGAAGTGCCAATCTGGAAGCCGCCATCGACCTCCTTCCCTCCCTTGAGGCTCCAGTGCAGCGAGACGCCGTCCGGGTCGACCGCCGTCTCGCGGATGGTCAGCTCGTCGGAGCTGAGCGTCGCGCCCTTCCCTACGGAGGGGGAAGAAATACGTACATTGGTGAGCGTATTAGCGCTGAGGAACCTGTTCCAGTCCTTCCAGCTGTTGAAATCACCGACCGTATTGATCACCCGATCTCCGGACGCCGCGATATTGATAACGCGGGCTACCCGCAGGTGGGACGGGAACAAAAAAGACAGACCCGTCAGGACCAGAAAAAGAACGACCAGACTTAATAAGGCGAATTTTACGAGTTTCATGTATTACTCCCATTTGAAGACTTTCACGGCGATGGCATAGATAGCGATGCCCCAGAGCGTAAGGATACCCATTTGTTGCCAGCAATCCGTCAGATGCGCCCCCTCGAAAGAGATATTGCGCATGGCTTCGTTCAGCTGTGTCAGTGGGAGCACCCGACAGAATTTCTGCAGCCAGTCCGGGAAAACGTCTATGCGAAAAAAGGTGCCGCTTAGCAGGAACTGAGGTAAGGTCAGGATGTTGGCGAACAGGGGGATGACGCTCTCGGTCTTTGCGAGGTTGCTCACGACAAAGCCCGCTCCCATAAAGACGACAAGCCCCCAGAGACTCAATATAGCCATTTCTATGAACGTAAGCCATCCGTGTACCAGCGTAAATTGAAAACCATATTTGCCTACCACGATGATAACGACAGCGGCGATCAGCTGGAACAGCACTCTGGCAAGACATTCGCCGAACACAATGTGCGCCTTGCTGATCGGCGTAGCAAAGAACCTTTTGAGCACCAGCTGCTGGCGGAGATTGAAGAACAGGAAAGCCGTGCCAAAAACGGCGGCGCTCAGCAGCGAAAAGCCGAGCATGCCCGGCAGAATAAAGTCGATCATCTTGTAATCGCGCGCTGGCACCGGCGGCAGCTCGGTGACAATGATGGGCTGGTATTGCGTCGGTATCCCTTTCTCTACCGCGATCGCCTGCACCTGCGCCAGGGCCGACCTCAGGATGCGGAACTTGTCCCTGCTCGCCGATGATGTTTGGGTGCGTACCGTATATTGGGTAAATCCAGCCGGCGACTTCACCGAGTCGACCTCTACCGTAGCGGCTATCCTGCCTTTTTCGAGGTCTTGTCTTAGAACAGCGGTATCCTTTTCCTTCTCCAGCTGAACCAATGGGTTCTTGAGCAGATCCAGAATTACCAGGTTGCTCGTATCCGTATTATTTACCAGCGCAAAGCTGACAGAAGGACCGCTGCCTCCGATAAAGCCGAAAACCAATATGAAGATCAATGGAAAACCAATGCTGAAACCAACAGAGGACGGATTCTTGAACATGGCCTTCATGCTGGCTTTGGTGATCGCCAGCATCGCCCTTAGCTGGTTGTAGTTGGAAGACGACATAATGTGCGCGAAGATACCGCAATTACATTTTATTCGACCGTAAGATCAAAAGGAAGTCTTGCTTGTGTCACGCCAACCATCGCCTTGACCTTTTTGATCAGCATATAGGTGCGAAAGCCATCCTCTCCGATCTCTTCTTTGACCGCCTTCATGCCTGAAGACTTTTTGTAGCTGCCCAGGATGCGATCGATAAAGCTCTTGGGTTCGGGCGTCTCCACCAGGCGATAGTCATTGGTCTTTGCCATACGCGCGGCACAGTCGATCGCGTCCTGCAGCGTGCCGATGCGGTCCACAAGCCCCAGGGAAAGGCCCATGGTTCCGCTCCAGACCCGTCCCTGCGCGATGCTGTCGATATATTCGATATCCTTTTTCCGGCCATCAGAGACCCGGGTCTTGAAATCATGATAGATGGTGTCGATCTCGTTCTGGACGTAGGCGCGCTCGGCGGGAGTCAGGGGTTTGGCGATGGATAGCATGTCCGCCTCGGGAGCGGTCTTTACCGCGTCGAAGGTTATGCCTAATTTATCCTTGAAAAAAGACTGCATATTTGGGATGACCGCAAATACGCCGATGCTCCCGGTGATGGTCCCGGGCATGGCGAAGATGCTGTCGGCATTGCAGGAAAGATAGTAGGCGCCGGAGGCGGCTACGTCGCCGAAAGAGACGACCACGGGCTTTTCCTTACGGGCGAGAGAAAGTTCGCGCCAGATATTTTCGCTGGCCAGCGAGCTGCCGCCGCCGGAGTTGATGCGCAGGACGATGGCCTTGACATCTTTGTCAAAACGCGCCTTGCGGATCAGCCAGCGATAGGTCTCGGATCCGATCTCTTCCCGTTCGCCTTTTCCATCCACTACTTCTCCTTCCGCATAGATCAGCGTGATCTTGTCCTTTCCGGTCTGTTTGTAGCTGACGGCTTTGGCGTATTTGCCCAGGGTCACAAAATTGAGATAGGCGTGCTTGTCAACATGCAGTTTGCTTCGGATCTCGTCCTTCACTTCGTCGTCGTACCGGATCCCGTCTATTAGCTTGTAGTTGTAGGCATCCTGCGCCCGGCGGATCAGGCTTTCGTTGACGCATTTCCGGAGGGTGGCAGTATCTATGTTGCGGGCCTCTGCAGTCGTCCGCAACAGGCGGTTGTAGAAGTCACCGAGCAGCTCGGTCAGCTGCAGCCGGTTGGCGTCCGTCATCTTGTCTTCCCGCAGGGGTTCGGTCGCGCTTTTGAACTTGCCGGCATAAAAGATCTGGGGTTCTATCTCGAGTTTTTGCAGCGTGCCCTTGAGATACAGCATCTGGCTGGCAAATCCCTTCCATTCGAGGTCGCCCTTGGGATTACAGTAGATCTTGTCGGCGGCCGTGGCGACATAGTAGGCTTTCTGCGTGATCATATCGCCGTAGGCGTATACGAATTTTCCGCTTTTCCTGAAGTCGACGATGGCATGCCGGATCTCCTCGTTGGAAGCAAATCCGTTGGGATCGTTGTTGCATTTGAGATAGATGCCCTTGATGGCTGTGTCTTCCCTGGCGTGCCCGATGAGCCGGACGATATCATAGATACCCGGGACGTCGTACTGGTCGTCGGAACCCAGATCGGACAGCAGGTTGTCCTGCGTTTGTTCCTTATACGCCTGTCCCAGATCGACCATCAGGACCGCTTTGCCGTCGATATCGGGTTTCGAAGGGGAAAACATACCACCGACCACGCCGACCAGTATAATAACCGCCACTACGGCAAAAATGATCAGCGCCAGCAACGCCGCAAAAAATGATTTGAAAAAGCCTCTCATGTAAACCTCAACTTTGTGTTCAAAAATAAAGATATTTGGGCCCCCGAAAGTAAGGAATCTATGAACATATCCTATTTATTGATAGGTGGCAATCAGGGAGAAAGGGCGGCTCAATTGGCGCTTGCACGGGAGAAGATCACGGCCGGGGCAGGCCGCATCGCGAGATCGTCATCGATATACGAGACGGCGGCATGGGGCAAGACCGACCAGCCCGATTTCCTCAACCAGGCCCTGCAGCTCGAGACTGCGCTGGAAGCAGCAGACCTTCTTGAAGTCCTTCTGGGGATAGAGCTGCAAATGGGCCGGCGCAGGGAAGAGCGGTACGGCTCAAGGATCATTGATATAGATATACTTTTTTTTAACGATGCGACAATCCGGCTGCCACAGCTGGCGATCCCTCACCCGGAGGTCCAGAACCGCCGGTTCGCGCTGGCGCCGATGGCAGAGATCGCCCCTTCATTAACACACCCGATCCTCGGCCGGACGATACAGCAGCTGCTCGAAGCCTGTACTGATCCGCTCGCGGTGAGAAAACTGGAGATTTGACCCATGAAGTACCACTTTATAACGATAGAAGGCAACATAGGGGCCGGCAAGACGACCCTTTCGCACCTGCTGGCCCGGCATTTCAACGCCAGGCTCATTTTGGAACAGTTCGCAGACAACCCCTTTCTGCCCAAATTCTATGAGAACCCCGCGCAGTATGCCTTCCCGCTGGAGCTGTTCTTCATGGCCGAGCGCTACAAACAGCTGAAAGAGCTGGTCCATACCGGCGACCTTTTCCAATCGGTGACGATCTCCGATTACCTGTTCACGAAATGCCTGCTGTTCGCCAAGGTGAACCTGCCGGACCAGGAATTTTTGCTCTATCAGAAATTATTCGACATTATCCACTCGCAGATGGTCCAACCGGATCTTCTGATCTATCTTCATGCTCCCGTGAGCAAGCTACAGTCCAATATCCGAAAACGCAACCGCAGCTATGAACAGCATATCCCGGATGACTACCTGTACAACATCCAGGAAGCCTATACGCACTATATTCGTCAGTACAATATCCGCACCCTTTTTATAGACGTCAGCAACGCCGACTTCCTGGGCAACGAGGCGCATCTCAAGGTCGTACTCGATGCGCTGGAAAAAGACTATGACGAGGGTCAGCACTATTTTACTTTACCCTGACCGGGCGGAGTCCGGTCCCAATTTATATTGAACAAGTATGGCAGAACCACGCCGAACAGCACTGGAAATATTAAAGATCGTCGAGTACCGGAATTTTATCATCGCCCGCTTTTTTTACGTCATGGCGCTTCGAATGGTGACGACGATCATCGGATGGCGCATCTACGAGATCACCCACAACCCTTTCGCGATCGGGCTCATCGGCCTTTCGGAATTCCTCCCCGCCTTCTGCCTGGCCCTCTATGCAGGCCATGTCATCGACAAGAGTGACAAGCGCGCGCTGTTGCTCAAGACGACAACTGCCTACCTGGTCTGCGTCGGCGGGCTGATCACGCTGTCGACTACCCCGGTCATCGACGCGCTCGGCAGCCACTGGATCCAGTGGCTCATCTATATGACGATCTTTCTTACGGGGGTGATCAGGGCCTTTGCCGGGCCTACGATGAACGCCATCGTAGCGCAGATCGTACCGCGCGAAGAGCTGCCCAGCGCCGTCACCCTCAACTCCAGCGCCTTTCTTACCGCCTCTGTCATCGGCCACGCGACGGGGGGCTTTCTGATCGCCAAGACCACCTATGTTCACTCGTTCATAGTAGTCGGCATATACGTATGTATCGCCCTGTATTTCCTGTCCCGGATCGCGCCCAAACAGATAATGGTCACCCGCTCTGAGCGCAGGACCTGGGACAGTATCCTGGACGGCCTTCGATTTGTCTGGAGGACCCGCGAAGTGCTCGGGGCTATGGCGCTGGACCTGTTCGCCGTACTCTTTGGCGGCGCCGTAGCGATGATCCCCGTATTTGCGAGGGACATATTGCAGGTGGGCGCTATCGGTTTTGGCTGGCTCAACGCAGCGTCCGATATCGGCTCGATGACTACGATCGCCATCCTGACCCTGCGTCCGCTGCGGCATAAGCAGGGGCTGCGGCTGATGTATGTCGTCGCCGGCTTTGGTGCCTGTATCATCCTCTTCGGCCTTTCGCGCTGGTACCTGCTTTCCTTCCTGGCCCTGCTGGCCAGCGGACTGCTCGACGGCGTCAGCGTCGTGATTCGGGGAACCATCCTTCAGCTGAAGACACCCGACGAAATGCGGGGCCGGGTATCTGCCGTCAATTCGATGTTCATCAATTCCAGCAACGAGCTGGGGCAGTTCGAGAGCGGGGTAATGGCCCGGCTGATGGGTGTCGTTCCTTCCGTCGTCTTCGGCGGCTGTATGACCATCGGGATAGTGGTCGCTACCTGGTTCAGAGCGCCGAGTCTCAGAGAGATGGAGTATTAAAACAGGACAGCCGGCGTATCGAAAACGGACAGTAGCCGAGGGGCCGTTTTTATCAAGCCAATGACGATCAGGCAATTACCAAAAAGGCATTTTTTTAGCTCAGCGAGGATATGCTAAAGAATTACCTCAGGACTGCCGTCCGCAGTCTTTGGAAGAATAAAGCCTTCTCAGCCATCAATATCATCGGACTGGCAGCCGGACTGGCCGTTTGCCTGCTGATCACGCTCTATGTAGTGGACGAGACCAGCTATGACAGGTATAACGTCAATGCCGACCGCATCTACCGGCTGCACGCGGACATCTTTTCCAACAATACCCATTTCAGCGCCGCCACATCTCCCCGCCCGCTGGGGCCGGCTCTCAAAAAAGACTACCCGCAGATCGAGCAGATGACGCGGGTGGTCAACCAGAGCAGCATCCTGGTAAAAAAAGGCAACGAGAATATACAGGATCACCAGGCCGCCTTCGTGGACTCCACTTTCTTCAGCGTGTTCACCGTCGCTGCCGTGCAAGGCGATCTGAAAACGGCGCTTGACGCGCCCAACGCCATCGTCATCGACGAAAGCACGGCCAGGAAATATTTCAATAGCACGGAGGCTGCGGGCCGGACACTGTATATCGACAATACGACGCCTTGTAAGGTCACAGCGGTGATAAAAGACCTGCCGCAGACATCCCATTTCCACTTCCATTTCCTCAGGCCTATCCGTGACTCCTACCAGGGCGCCAAGGACGACTGGCTGACCAATTTCACCTGTACCTATATCCTGGTAAGACCGGGTGTTGACAAGGCTACGATGCAGGCGTACGTAGACCAGACGACCCGTACCTACCTGTACAAACAGCTGGAAGGACTGCTGCACCTCACCGCCGAAGACATGCAGAAGACCGGATCTCATTTCAGGTACAACCTGATGCCGCTGACGGATATTCACCTGCATTCAGACCTGACCTTCGAGATAGAAGCCAATGGGAACAGCAGCTTCGTATACAGTTTCTCCCTCATCGCGGTCCTGATCCTCCTGATCGCCTGCGTGAATTTTATGAATCTTTCGACCGCCCGCAGCGCCAATCGCGCGAAGGAAGTAGGCATCCGGAAGGTCGCCGGCTCTTCGAGAGGCAACTTAATTATCCAGTTCCTCGCCGAATCGACGTTGCTGAGCTTTGCGGCGATGCTGCTGGCGTATGGCCTGACCGTCCTGCTCTTGCCGATGTTCGATCAGCTGGCAGGCAAACAGCTGCGGCCTGGCACACTTTGGTCGCCCTGGTTCCTGGCCGTTGCGCTCGGCCTGGTCCTGCTCGTCGGCTTTCTCGCCGGCAGCTATCCGGCCTTTTATCTGTCTTCCTTTCAGCCCATCCATGTACTAAAAAGCCGGATCGCCGCTGGATTTAAGAGCAGCCGGCTGCGCAGCGCGCTGGTCGTCTTCCAGTTCAGCATTTCCATCGTGCTGATCATCGGCACCATCGTTATTTACAACCAGCTGAACTATATCCGTAACAGGAATACGGGGTATACGAGGGAGCAGGTCCTGGTCCTGCACGAAGCCTATCACCTGGGCAAAAACATAAAAACCTTCCGGCAGGAGCTGCTGCAGCTGTCGGATATCAATAACGCCACCATCACCGGGGGCCTCCCCACTTCCGAACCGGGCAGCCTCAACCAGATGGGCTGGTTCCGGGACGCTTCAATGGACGCCAAAAGAGGGGTCATCCTCACCAGCCTGCGAGTGGATGACCGGTATATCCCCACCCTTAAAATGGAGCTGGCTCAGGGCAGAAATTTCTCGAAGGAATTCTTGTCGGACAGCTCCGCCGTTATCATCAACGAGTCTGCGGCCAGGCTGTTGGGAATAAAAGACCCGCTGAATATGCAGCTCTATCGGCCCGACTACGAAAACGCCAACCTGACCCACACCTTCAACTACCACGTGATCGGCGTAGTAAAGGATTTCAACTTCAGCACGATGCATGAAAAAATAGGCCCGCTCATTATGCAGCTTGCGGAAGACTGGAGCGATATCGCGGTGGCCGTCAATCCCGGGAATATAGCATCGACGATACAACGGGTGGAAGAGAAATGGCAAAGCATAGCGCCGGGCATGCCGTTCAGCTACTCGTTCATGGATAGCGATTTCGACAAGCTGTATCATGCGGACCAGCAGACGGGCAGACTGTTTATAACCTTCGCTGTTTTTGCGATCCTGATCGCCTGCCTCGGCCTGTTCGGGCTGGTGACCTATGCGGCAGAGCAGCGGACGAAGGAGATCGGTATCCGGAAAGTGCTGGGGGCGCCCGTCGGCGGGATCGTGGTGCTGCTTTCGCGCGACTTTACGCGGCTGGTGGTGATCGCGTCTTTGATCGCCTTCCCCCTGGCCTGGTGGGCGATGAACAAATGGCTGGAGAGCTTTGCCTATCGGGTGAGCATCGGCTGGTGGGTCTTTCTGGTCGCCGGCGTGCTGGCGCTCGGGATCGCGCTGCTGACGGTCAGCTTCCAGACCATCCGCGCCGCGCTGGCCAATCCGGTGGAGAGCTTAAAAACGGAGTGAGCTAAATTATGAATGCAGGGATTTCTTTACCATTCGTACAAAGTCTTCGGAGACATTTATCAGACGGGCTATTTCAGGGATGGTGTGTTCGGTATTGAGTAAAAGAGATCTTACGACCTCAAGGGTCTTTTCGTCTTTTCCCTGTTCTATACCCTCCTTCTGCCCCATTTGGTAGAAAGGGTCTCTTTCTTTCTTATACCACTTTGCGATACTTTCCATGATAACGCTAATTTCAGATTGTAAGTTACGTAAATTTGCTAATATCCACAATTGTTGGAGGTGCCGCTCCGTTGAAAAGTCTCCTTTTGAAGCGGCGATCACTTCCTTTATAATGGTCTCTACCACCTGCTGGCGATCGCTGTCACCAAAGTTGCCTAAAATAGCCAGGATCTTTTGCCGTGGATGCTTTTTGTTGAGCAATAAACGGTAATCAACGGTTGAAAAAGCTGTTAGCGGGTATTTAAACTGCATCTGTTCTGAATGGAGCTGATCCGGCATACGGGAGACGCCTTCTCCCATATAAATGACATATTGTTGTATAGGAAGGCGGTAGCGCCTTAGCAGCATAATATAATAATCAGCCATTCGGAATACCATTTCGTTCTCATTGCTTACCTGCCATTCGACGTGAAGTACAGAGATTCTGTTGTTTTTATCTGTAATTTTTTTCAGCACATCCGGCTTGCGCTCTTTGGTATGCTGAATATCATCCGGCAACTCTTCCATATGAACAATTTCAAGGCCGAACATATCCTTGAGCAGGTCGGGCAATACGTCGTCCATAATTTCACGGATGACCTTGTCATATTGATTGACCTGTTTGCTATCCGACGGATGTTGTGTCCCATCGGGCACGCTTTTTCGGGAGGTAGGACTTTTCATAAAGCAGCATTTATTCCTATTGATCTTTTTCCGAGCTCCGTCCCTTCCTCCTTTCGGATACGGGATCCGGTATGTCTTCCATATGGACGGCATCAATGCCCAGGATGTCTTTGATGATAAATGGCGTGACATCCTCAATAAATTCGCGGAGCAGCTCATCGCACTCGCGTATGAGATCGTCATATCTTTCGTCTTTCTTTTCGATAGAAGCTTTGGTCAATCTGGCACGGGCATTAGAAGGTGTGTTTTTTTTCATATACAACTATTTATAGTTAATTAAGATTCGTTCTACCGGCAAAAAAAATACGGACTACCTGTATTAGATAGTCCGTATCGATGATGAGGTTATGAGCCTCCAGCTTTTCCCACCTTGCGGGGTGGTTCTATAGTTGGGTAATTATGTATTTAAAGAAGTAAAACTATTGAATATTTTATTCTCCGGAAAATGAATTAGTCGGTCGCCGCGATCAGCTTTTCAAGAACAAAATAAACAATAGGACAAAACGTCGAGTTCTTCTGCGTTACCGCGGGTCGGCGGACAAGGACGTCTTCGTCGGTGTAGGGAAAACGCTCGCAGTCGGAGGGACGTACCTCGTAGATGCTGCAGTAGTTGTCGGCGCCAAGGAAGGGACAGGGCGTCGATCTGACGACGTAGTCGCCGTCGTCATCCAGCCGGAGATAGCGCTCGATAAAATCGCTCTCCTTTAATTTGAGATGCCGGGAGATGCGTTTGATGTCCGGAGTTTTAAAACGGGGAGAGTAGTTCTTACAGCAATTGGCGCACTTGAGGCAGTCGACCCTTTGGAATGCTTCTTCGTGAAGTTCGGGTAGCTGTTCAAGTATACGGTTCCGTTGGGCGGGTTTGGCAGCTTTCTCGAGGAACCGCCGGTATTCTTTCTGCCGGTCGCGGGACTTCTTTTCCCAGTTATGCAACAAATCACTCATATCTAAATAATTCCTCGTAATAGAAGCACATTATCACCTGATTAACAATAGCAAGGTACAACAATCCGTTAATTGCTTTATTTTTATATGGTGGAAAGCCTCAGAGAAACGATCCTAATCCTCGTAAGCAGCCCGATCTACCTGATCATCATTGGGCTCGAAGTATTTTTAAGCAACTATAAGCACAGGGACCATCATCGTCATGGGTCATCAGACCGGCGTATTAAAACGTATACCTGGCGGAATACCCTCACCAATTGCTACCTGATGCTGCTCAACGGCGGCATCGATCTGCTCTTCAGGGGCTTCTACATCATGATCCTCAGCGTCTGCTACCGGCATCACTGGATATCGATCACCAATGTCTTTTCGTATTGGTTCCTCCTGCTGCTGGCGGAAGACTTCCTTTATTACTGGCTGCACCGCTGGGATCATGAGATCCGGCTGTTCTGGGCAGTACACGTCACGCATCACTCTTCGGAGCATATGAATTTCACGGTAGGCTTCCGGTCTTCCGTTTTTCAGCCGCTGTACCGCTTCGTCTACTTTATTCCGCTCGCATTGCTGGGCTTTAAGCCGCTGGACATCATCTTTATGTACTCGGCAACCCAGATCTGGGGCATTTTCGTACATACCGAGCTGATCGGCAGGATGGGATGGCTGGAATATATCCTCGTAACCCCTTCTCATCACCGGGTACACCACGCTTCCAATCCGCGTTATCTCGACAAGAACATGGGTATGTTCCTGATCATCTGGGACCAGCTGTTCGGTACTTTCCAGCCCGAGCTGGGGCCGGAGGAATATCAGCCAACCAAATACGGGCTGACCAAGCCCCTGGAGAATCCGGGTCCCGTTAACATTGTCTTCCACGAATGGAAGGCCATCGGCAATGACCTTGTCCGGAAGGATATCGGGTGGAGGGAGAAATGGAACTATATTTTTGGCCCCCCCGGATGGAGCCATGACGGCAGCCGCCAGACCAGCGAGCAGATGCGCGAGGCTGAAGCGCTTGAGTCACTGGATTTTGCGCCGGACCCTCAATTTTAATTTTGTTTTAATTATTTCCACGCACCTTTTTTGGCTTTGACCGGTATTTTTGTACCGGCAATTCATTCATGCCTTACGCACGAATCCGGAACGGCCGGAGGCCGTTCTCTAAATGTTTTGCTTAGCATTCAATTTTTAGGGTTTAGGGGTTTTTAAGAAAAAGACCAGTCCCAATTTGTCAAAGTAGGGACGGTCTTTTTCCATTTTATGTCTTTGAACCGGCCACAAACGGCGCCTGTCACCAATTAGTCACACCTACTCCACACGGTAGCCTTTTTGCACTATTTATCCCTACTTAATTGTAACTTTGCAACTTCCAAAACTGGACAGCGTCCAGTTGAATAATTGTGGTGTTAATGAACGGTCAACCCCCCTCTAATATGAATCTATTCGAACAACAGGCGAATGAATTTGCGGGCCGTCACATCGGGCCCAACGAAAAAGAAAAGGCTAGTATGCTGAAAACCATCGGAGTAGCTACTCTTGATGAACTGATCGACCGGACCATTCCGGCTTCGATACGCAGCAGAAAAAAATTAAATATCTCCGGCGCCATGAGCGAGCACCAATACCTCAGCTCGCTGCGGCAGGTGGCGGCGCAGAACAAGGTGTTCAAGTCCTATATCGGGCAGGGTTATTATGATACGATCGTGCCCAGCGTCATCCTTCGCAATGTTTTTGAGAACCCGGGCTGGTATACCCAGTATACGCCCTACCAGGCCGAGATATCCCAGGGCCGTCTCGAAAGCCTCCTGAACTTCCAGACCATGGTATCGGACCTGACGGGACTCCCGCTGGCCAATGCCTCCCTGCTGGACGAAGGCACGGCTGCCGCAGAGGCCATGACGATGTTCTTCAATCTGAAGAACAAGGATCACGACCACGTTACCACGCCAAAATTCTTTGTCGACACCAACGTGTTTGCACAGACAAAAGACATCCTGCTGACCCGGGCTCAGCCGATCGGCATCGAGCTGGTGACCGGAGACTTCCGGAAAGCTGCGCTGGACGCCTCTTATTTCGGCGCCATCGTTCAATACCCCGACAGCAACGGCGCCATCCACGACTATCGTCAGTTAATCCAGCAGGCACACGCAGCCGGCGCATATGTGGTCATGGCCACCGACCTGCTGGCGCTGACCCTGCTGACGCCTCCCGGCGAGCTGGGGGCGGACGTAGCCGTCGGTTCAACCCAGCGCCTGGGCGTACCGATGGGCTTTGGCGGGCCGCACGCGGCCTTTTTTAGCGCAAAGGACGATTTCAAACGCAGCATACCGGGCCGGATCATCGGCGTGAGCGTCGACGCCCAGGGCAACCGCGCCCTTCGGATGGCGCTCCAGACCCGCGAACAGCATATCAAACGCGAGAAGGCAACTTCCAATATATGTACCGCGCAGGCGCTGCTGGCTAATATGTCGGCCATGTATGCCGTCTACCACGGTCCTGAAGGCCTAACCAATATCGCCAAACGCGTCAGCCTGCTGACCCGGACCCTGGCGGTCGAGCTCGAGGCCCTTGGTTTCACCAATACCAACGGATCTTATTTCGATACTATCCGGCTTTCTGTATCGAACACAGAAGCCCTGCGCCAGCTGGCCGAAGCCCGGAAAATGAATTTCTATTATTCCGGCAGCTCCGTCAGCATCACCCTGGACGAGACAACATCACAGGAAGACGTTGTCAACATCCTTTCGGTCTTCGGCCAGCTGGCCGGCACCGACCTGGTGACCGCCACTTTCGACATGGACGACAGGCTGACGAATATTCCCTCTTCCGTCACCCGCACCTCCGAGTTCCTCACACACCCAGTATTCAACAGCCATCACAGCGAGACCAAGATGATGCGATATCTCAGGAGCCTCGAGGTGAAGGACCTGTCCCTGAACACCTCCATGATCTCCCTCGGATCCTGTACGATGAAGCTGAATGCCGCCTCCGAGCTGATACCAGTGAGCTGGCCGGAGTTTGGCGGAATTCACCCCTTCGCTCCCTCCGATCAGTGGAAGGGCTACCGGCAGATACTGACCGAACTGGAAGACTGGCTGAGCGAGATCACCGGCTTTGCCGCCACCTCCCTCCAGCCCAACAGCGGCGCCAACGGTGAATACGCCGGGCTGATGACCATACGCGCCTACCATGCCGCCCACAACGGCGGACACCGCGACATCATGCTGATCCCGATATCCGCCCACGGCACCAACCCGGCCAGCGCGGTAATGGCGGGTATGAAGGTCGTAGTGGTGAAGAGCGACGACGACGGTCATATCGACGTAGACGACCTGAAGGCAAAAGCTGTTCAGCACAAGGATCAGCTGGCGGGCCTGATGGTGACCTATCCCTCCACGCACGGAGTATTCGAAGAGAGCATAAAGGAGATATGCCAGACCATCCACGACAATGGCGGCCTGGTCTATATGGACGGCGCCAATATGAATGCCCAGGTAGGCCTGACGAGTCCCGGATCCATCGGGGCGGACGTCTGCCACCTCAACCTGCATAAGACCTTTGCCATTCCGCACGGCGGTGGCGGTCCCGGCATGGGCCCCATCTGCGTCAACGAAAAGCTGAAGCCCTATCTGCCCAGCCACGTTCACTCCGCAGACCTGCAAACGAGAGCTTCCAGCAACGGCAAGGCGGCTGCGGGAACACAGGGGCATGCCGTTTCGGCCGCGCCTTTCGGTTCGGCGAGCATCCTGCTCATCAGCTACGCCTATATCAAGATGCTGGGTGCTGAAGGCGTTACCAATGCGACGCGCTACGCCATCCTGAACGCCAATTATATGAAGGCGAGACTGGAAAAAAGATACAAGATCCTTTATAGTGGCGCCAACGGAACCTGTGCCCACGAATTTATCGTCGACCTGCGCCCCTTCAAGACCAGCGCCGGCATCGAAGCGGAAGACGTGGCAAAACGCCTGATGGACTATGGCTTCCACGCGCCCACCCTCAGCTTCCCCGTTCCCGGAACGATCATGATCGAGCCGACGGAAAGCGAAGACAAGGCCGAGCTGGACCGTTTTTGCGACGCGCTGCTGAGCATCTATGAGGAGATACAGGCGATCGAAGAAGGCAGGGCCGACAAGAACGACAATGCGCTGAAGAATGCGCCCCATACACAGCACGTCATCTGCGCCGACGAATGGAAACACGCATATTCCCGCAACCAGGCCGCCTTCCCCCTGCCCTATGTCAGGGATAGCAAGTTCTGGCCCAGCGTCGCACGGGTGAATAATACGGTTGGCGACCGGAATCTGATCTGCACCTGCGAGCCCGTCAGCTCGTATGCAGAAGAATCAGTAGCCAATTAAACAGACTGAAAGCCCCGGAAAAACTCCGGGGCTTTTTTAGCACGATCTTTTTCGCGTGTTAACTTGGCCTGTTCACCGATTTTGTCCGGTAGATTCCTTTATCCACCGGAAATTTGAAATAAAAATTCCGCGGATGAAAACCCCCTTTCTCTTTTCCGGAAAATGGCTGATGGTCCTGATAGCAGGCGGCATTATTTCCGGCTGTGGCCACAAGCTGGCGCCACTGGGACAGTACCAAAGCACCCCCATCGTAGCCGACGGTCAGATCAACGACTGGAAGCAGCCCTTTAATTATGCCGGCTATGGGATCCAGTACAATATCACCAGCGATGATAAGAACATTTATATCTGCGTCTCTTCCTCCGACGAAGAAACCCAGCTGCGGATCCTGAGGGCCGGAATGACGATCTGGTTCGACCCAAAGGGCGAAAAGAACAAGACCATCGGGCTTTTCTTTCCAATGCGGAAGCAGTCTGACCCCGAACAGTCCCGCAGCCGCGGATCTTACGCGGACGGCAGCGGCGACTACGCCAGCCGTGGCAGGGGTAACGGCGACAACCCGGCGGGACGCGGCAACGGAAGAGTGGACATGGAAACCCGGAAAGCCGAGCTGCTGCTTCAGTCCAACTATTACAACACTACCGGCTTCCTGCTTATCGAAAACGGGCAGTTCGGCATTACCGACACCAGCGGTCCTGTCCGCCTGGCGATAAAGAATGATGATAAGGACAGTCTTCTCGTCTATGAAGTCGTCGTTCCCCTCCGGAATGTGCTCGGCCCTAAATGGATGGCAAGGGCCTCCAAAAATAAGCTCAGCATGGATCTGGCGCTCAACGCTGCGCCTGGCACGGGCGGAGGGCGCTACAGCAGCGGACGGCCTGCGAGAGGTCTCGAATTCCGCGGCATCGGCGGCGGCATGCGGGGAATGGGAGGAGGTCGCAGGTATGGCGCCGGAGGCGGCGGCAACTCCGGGCAGAAAGAAGAAGACAACTGGTATACATTCAGGCTCCCGCTTTCAAAATAGCCGGTCCTCACAAATCCGATAAAAAAAGAGCCCTCATAAGAGGGCCCTTCTCTTTTTTCCGATATAATCAATATGAAGCTGGCAGAAGATTGAGCTTATAGCTGCCCTTGACACCCGTCAAAAAGATCGTATATACGTTGCCTCCCATCAGGTTCTGGTTGGGCAGCGTCGAAATAGAATCGCCCGCTGCGCTTTTTACGAGAAAGCTATAAGTAGAGGGAGCCGTAGACTGGAAGGTATTAAAGCCAGGGTTAAAGGCGTTGTCGCCAGTCGTACGATTGGTATACGTGGCGGATGTACCGCCGTTGAGGTAAAAGTTGACGTTAGGCGCGTCGGGGCTCAGGTTGAAAAAACGGTAGTTCGCATTGGTGGTCGAGATGCTCGTAAAATCATCGTGGATCAGCATCGACTGCGCACCATGCGTTGGCATCGTATCATTATACATGATCAGCGTATAGAAGTTCAGCGTATCCAGCCTGTTGGTGCCCGGTATGGCGGTGAGACTGTCCATCGAACCGGTCTTCTTAAATAGTATAGAATACGATCCCGGCTGCAGGGCGCCATATTTCAGCGAATAGCTGCCGGAGGCAATTCCCCCTTCGGGAGTAGCGCGCTGCCCGTTGAGGTAGACGTCGGCCGTGGGTGAATAGGGGGCCACATTCATAAGAGAGACATAGGTAACAGGACTGACCGTATAGGAAGACCCGGTTTTTGTGCAACCGGCCAATCCAATTGCTGCAACAACAAAGATACTGATTCCCCAAAAAAAATGCTTCATTCTGATTCTCATGATTTTAAACATTTTTAAGCCCTGATAAAGGCGATCAACATTGGTTCTTACCTCCATGACAACACTTACGCATGATTCGTTGCGCGGGTTGCCCGAGTCCAAACTACGTGCCGGAGATTGACCGGCTTTCCTGGTCGCATAAAAATGGCCAGCCCCCGGCGACCGGAAGCTGGCCATCCAGAAGGAGCCGTCAGTTATTTTACCGTAACATTGATGGAGGTAGCCAGCTGGCCACCATAGCTGCGATGAATGCCGTCGGCGAACTGCAGCGTGAGCCGGTGCTTACCCGGTGTCAGGGAAACTTCGGCGGTGGACTGGGCCTTGCCGAAATGGAGATGGGTCGAGTCCTTGGGTACTACAGTACCGGCAGGGATCGAGTCACCGGCATCGATCAGCAGGTGATGGTGTCCCGAACCAACGACGATAGCGCCGGCCGTATCGAGCTTGAGACCTTCCAGACCCATTTCCACCTTGACGGGAGACTTGACCGTTTGTCCGTCCTTCAGGTTCTTGAAGAAGACCTTGGCGCCGGCAGGTACCGCGGGCAGCGGAGCAACGGCCTGGGAGGAATCGGCCATATGAGACATCCCCATCGAATCTTTCGGGGCGGCCGCGACAGAATCAGCAGAAGCAGCCTTGTCGCCCGCATTGTTACAGGCGGCCATTGCTAACAGTAAAGCAGCAGGAAGAAAATGGAACTTGCGCATGTGAAGTAAATTTTTAGAAAGTAAATGTACAAAAAAACCCCATCGGCAGGACTGCCGACGGGGTCAATGAATTCACTGCAAGATTGGACGTTTCTTCTCACAGCAGAGCCCTAAACAGGACGGACATTGGAATGGGGGCCTTCAGGGGAATTGGATATTCGGTTCGGTTAGTTTCACGGATATGGACTATTCATTCATTCACTGCAGCAAAGTTCCGTCACGAGGGTAAGAATTCAAATTTTTCAAATGAACAATTGATTACCTTTTGTGATTATCTTAATTCTTTGTAATCGTAATTACTTAGGCTTCGGTAAATACTAAAATGAAAAATCGAAAGTATACGTGTTTATTTTTCGTAAGTTTACAGACAATATGCTTAAACACTTCTCCATGCGACTGCTGAGCCTTCTCCTTGGCGCTCTTCTGTTCTCTCTGACAGCATTTTCACAACAATACTATCTCTTCATCGGCACCTACACCGAGGGCGGATTTAAGAACGGCGACAGCAAAGGCATCTACGTGTATAAGTTCAACAGTGCGACCGGCGACATGACGCCGGTAGGCACACAGGCCGCGGATAATCCTTCCTATCTGGCCATTGCGCCGGGGGGAAAGTTCCTGTATTCGGTCAACGAAACAGACGGCGCCAAACCCGGAAGCGTCAGCGCTTTTTCTTTCGACAAAAAGACCGGTAAGCTGAGCTTCATCGACAAGCAGGCCAGCGGCGGTGACGATCCCTGTTATATCGCCGTGGACGCGCACCGGAAATGGGCGCTGGTCGCCAACTATAACGGCGGTAACTTTTCCGCCCTGCCTATCGCAGCCGACGGATCGCTCGGCGCCGCCACACAGACGATACAGCACACGGGCAGCGGTCCTAATAAAGCGCGCCAGGAAAAAGCGCACGTCCATTCGACCATACTTTCTCCCGACGAAAAATACCTGCTGGTCTGTGACCTGGGCATGGACAGGATATCGGTCGAGCGATTCAGCTATCTGGCCACCAAACAGCCGCTGAGGCCAGCCCCAGATTCCATCGTCAGCGTTGAGCCCGGCGCCGGTCCCCGGCACACCTGTTTTTATCCCGGCAAGCCGTATGCGTACTGTATCAACGAGCTGACCGGCACCGTCGACGCTTTTCACTATTCCAACGGCAAGCTTCAACAGATGCAGAGCATCTCTTCCCATCCCGCCGGCTTTAGCGGCAATAAAGGCAGCGCCGACATCCATATCTCCCCCAACGGAAAATTCCTCTATGCTTCCAATCGCGGTGACGCTAACAGCATCGCCGTCTATTCGATCGCGGCTGCTACTGGCAAGCTCACGCTGAAAGGCTTTCAGGCCGTGGGTAAAGGACCGCGCAATTTCATGATCGATCCCAGCGGTCGCTGGCTGCTGGTCGCCGCGCAGAATGGCAAGAATGTAGTGGTGTTCAAGATCGACCCGCAAACGGGTCTGCTGACGGACACCGGCAAAAAGATCGAGCTGCCCGCTCCGGTATGCCTGAAGATGACTTCGGTGAATTAGCTCCACGCTTTTCTTAAAAAGCGAAGCCAGTTACCATGTAGAATATTTTCAATATCGACGCCGCTATACCCGCGTTTTGCCAGAAGCCCGGACATATTTGACAGGTCAGCGATCGTCTCCAGGTCGTAGGGACACTGCTCTTTTCCAAAGGCCCCATCGAGATCGGTGCCCATGCCTACGTGAAGGGTATTGCCGGCCAACTGGCAGATATGATCGAGGTGGTCGATGACCTTCCCGAGATCGCAGCCCATCCCTTCGGGGGTCGACTGGCCTCTTACCCATCCGGAGACCATCATCCAGGCGTCCAGTGCCCCGCCGATGACGGCGCCCTTCGTGATCAGCGCCTTTATCATTTCGTCGCTGAACTGCCTGTTGTGATCGACCAGGGCCCGGCAATTGTTGTGACTGGCCCAGACGGGGCCATCATAGATATCCATGGCGTCCCAGAAAGCATCATCGCAGAGGTGCGTCGCATCGAGTATGAAGCCCAGCTGTTCCATTTCCCGCAGCAAACGCTTTCCATCCGGGCTCAGCCTGCCGCTGCTGTCGGTGCCGTTGGCATAACGGCCGGGACCATAGTGGGCGGGACCTACGGCGCGAAGGCCGTACGCCCAGGCGCGGTGCAGGTAGTCCGGCGTGACGAGCGAGTCGGCGCCTTCGAGACTCAGGATATAGCCGACCGGGAGGCCGGCGGTCTCCGGGCCTGCCCACAATGCGACGTGCCGCTCAAGCGAAGGCAGGTCGCGGATCATCACCATTTCCCCCGCCTCTTCCATGGAGCTGTACCAGGCCAGCTGTCCCTGTGTCTGCGACCAGGCCTGCCAGGGTGAATGCCAGCCAGGAAGTGGATTGTCGGGTGCGACATAACGGGCTATCTGGGTAGCCACCACCAGGCCGATGCCGCCTTTCCGGAGCTCAGGCAAAGACACGGTGCCTTTGGCCCGGTCGGGTTTGTCGTTCAGTCCTTTTTCACGAGATCGGATAACGGAGACAGGTAGCCGCAGATCGCGGTTCCATTCCATGGCATTCATGCTGAGGTCCAAGTGTGCGTCTATGATAAACATACTTATTCATTGTTGTCAGATCAACTTATCTGATTATGCGTCCCGAGGAGCCGCTCCGCATAAACGTTTCCGCTTCGGCGCGGGAGATCAGGGCCCAGTCGCCGACTATACTTTGTTTGAGCGCGCCGCAAGCTACCGCAAAGTCGATAACCTGCTGAGGGTTGGGCTCCTGCCCCGGCGAATAGGGTCGTCCGTCCGCATCCCGCATCAGCCCGGACAGCATGCCGCCGGTGAAGGCGTCACCGCTGCCGATCTGGTCAGTGACGAAAGGCAGCTCGTGATATGGCGAAAAATAACAGGCTCCTTTGTAGTACAGTGCACCCGAATAGATATGCTGGATGCCCCGGGTCGTCCGAAAGCTCATTGCCAGCACCTCCAATCCCGGGATCTTCTCCAGCAACGCAGCCGAACACTGCCTGAATCTGTCTTCGAATCCTGCTGACCGGTCTGTCTCTATTCCAAAATATACCTGGGCCGAATCCAGGTCTGCTACCGCTACCTGGCTATGCTGCAAAAGCTCAGGCATGATCTCGCGGGGCGACTTGCCGTACTTCCACAAGGTGGTCCGGTAGTTGAAGTCCGCGGATATGCGCATCCCTTTTTCCCGTGCTGCGGCAAGCGCTTCCGCTGTAGCATCGGCTGCACCCTGGGACACCGCCGCTGCCACACCGGACCAATGAAACCAGCGACCATCGGGTAGACTGCTCTTCCAGTCGATGATACCAGGGTGGATGGTCGCATAGGCAGAACCATCCCGGTCATAGATGACGCGGGTAGGCCGTATCCCATTGCCCGGCTCGGTAAAATAGACGCCCAATTTCTCGCCTCCGAAGACGATATCACCCGTCGACACACCCTGTCCCCGCAGCGCGTCAATACCGGCATGTGCAATATCATTGTCCGGCACCCGCGTGATATATCCAACCGGGATGCCCAGTCGGGATAAGAGGACACAGGTATTGGCTTCGGCGCCGGCATAGTATACGTCGTAGGCGTTAGTCTGTACGATACGCCGGCCTTCCCGGCAGTGCAACCGGAGCATCAGCTCGCCGAATGCTACCAGTTCGGTTGTCGTGTTCTTCTTCGCAGTAGGGGTCATGGTCACAGGTGGTTTTTTCCCTACTTCAAACCTACTTAAAAATGTGTTACAAATGTCTTTGAAATGTCGGGCAGACAATAAATGCCCGCCTTAGTGTAACAAAAACATAGCCTCTATCTCCACCGGAATATTCCCCGGCAAAGAGCCAAAGCCCACGGCGCTGCGCACCCCTACCCCGCTGTCCTTTCCCCATATTTCGGCAAAGAGTTCGCTACAGCCATTGATCACATAGGGATGTCGTTCGAAGTCCGGGGTGCAGTTGACCATCCCCAGGACCTTTATCACGCGCTTGATGCGGTCGAGCGATCCCAGGTGGCGGACGATCGTAGAGAGCATCGTGAGCCCTACCTGTCGCGCGGCTATTTTCCCCTGCTCGATATCCAGCTCCTGCCCGATGCGCCCGGTGATCAGGCTCCTGTCCGGCAGCACTGGTCCGTGCCCGGACAGATACAGATAGCTGCCTTCGATAAGATAGGGTTTGTAAACGCCCACGGGGTCCGGAGCCGGAGGTAAGGCCAGTCCCATAATGTTCAGTTTTTCTTCTGCGGTTTTGCTTTCCATGTAGTCGAGTTATACGTATTATTCAATCAGTCGTGGATCCGGTACGGGCTGGAATACTTTGTCTTCCCCGTTGATCTCAATTCCATACCAGGATACTACTGCCCGGTATTCAAAAGAATCTTGCCGGTCGGTTCCTGTCATTGCAAGCCGGAAGCTGCCGTCGGCAGCGATCCCCACCGGGTCTGTTCTTTTCCAGGGAGCGGCGTACAGGGTCTCAACCTGCCCGGCATAAGGCCGGTAATAAAAATACCCCGTTGTCACCCTGCCCTTCCAGGGACCGTCGACCTTGCCGGTGAAGACCGGGAGGTTTCCGGAAACGGCGCTTTTCTCTGTGTGAACGCCAATGACGCCCGTAAAAGCGGGTAGGACGTTCTCCAGTCGGATCACCACCGGATCTGGCCAGCGGTGATCGTCATAGATGCGCTGGGCTTTTACAACAGAGACTTCGAGTCCGCTGTCGGTCTGTCGCCAGCGACTGCTGACGTCGTCGTCCCTGTATTCGATGATCCGGCTGTTCTGGCCCAGGACACTGACCCGGGTCGCAGGCGTGCTACGGGCCGAATGCAGGACCAGCGATCGTCGCTGCCCCTCCTTCCAGCTCTCGCAGTTGGTAACTATCGCATACAGCGTATGGCTGCTGTCCGCCGTAAACCAGATATCCCCTTCCCTGCTGACGATCCAGGCGTGGACGCTATCCATACAGTCGTGGTTGATAAAATACCAGGCGGCCATCTCCCGAAGCCTTTCTTCCTGCTCGACGGGCAGCTCACCATTTGGCTTTGGCCCTACATTCAAAAGCAGCGATCCATTTTTTGCCCTGGCTTCTACAGCCAGACCGATCAGCTGCGTCCCGGTCTTGTACCGTTCGTTGGTCGGCTGATACTGCCACGCCGTGCCCATCGTGATACAGGACAGCCAGGGATCGCTGACCGTAGCGCCGGGCAATACCTGCTCGGGGGTCTTCATGGCGCCGCGGGTGATCAGCAGGTCCGGCTGAAGCCGCCAGCATGTGTGCTTGACGACCTCTTTTGGCTCCCCGTCGATGAACAGCAGGTCTATCTTTCCATACTGTGTCATCAGCTCTTCACACTGTCTTCGTGTATAATCGTCATAAGCCGCGCGGGTCGCGTCATCCATCGCGATCTTTCCCCTCTGAATGGGCAGGTGGTGCTCATAGAGGAAATGGAAATCTTCAGGCGAGAAATAAAATCCCACGCCCAGCCCCTCGGCCCGTACCGCCTCGACGTACTCCTTTACCATGTCCCGGTGATAGGGAGTATTCATACAATTGAACGCAGTTGTCTTTGTATCCCAGAGACAGAAACCCGAATGGTGCTTTGTGGTGAACATTACATATTTCATCCCTGCCAGCCTCGCCAGTACCGCCAGCTCGTGCGGGTTGAAGCGATACGGATCGAAGGTCTTCGGCAGCTGATCGAAATAGCGCTGCAGGTATTCGTCCGAAGCGCCCACCAGCGAGTGGCTGATCACGATGCCCAGCTGCGCATCCACTCCGAAGTGGATGAACAGGCCGCTGCCGGCCTGGCGAAACCATTCCACCCTTTCGGGTTTATTCCAGTTGAAGTCGCTGGACCCTGCGTACTTCACGACGTCGTTCTGTGCCATTGCCGGCAGCCACAGCAGGATTCCAATATAAAAGGCCAGTAGTGTACGCATGCTCGTTATTTCTTGTCCCACCAGACCCGGGTCATCAGATCATCCGCACCCTGACGGGCGATCGCCGCATTATATGCTGTCCCATTGAGGTTCTGCTCAGAAGTGGGATAGAGCATCCGCCGGGGTATCTGTCCGCCCGTCGCATTCCCCGGGTAGTTGTTGGGCACCAGCGCGGGATAACCCGTGCGGCGCCAGCTGGAAAATGCCTCTGTCCCGTCCGGGAAAATGCTGACCCAGAATTGAGTATATATCTGGTTCAGCTGCTGGTCCAGCGTTCCCGCCACGAGCGTATTGGCCGATACATAGGCATTCATTGCCGAAGCCGAAATAGTTCCTGCTGATCCTGCGATGATCGACCACTGGCGAAGCGCTGCCTGGACACCGTTGGTATACAGTGTAGCGGGCACTCCACCGGAATACCATCCGCGCAGCGCGGCCTCCGTCATCAGGAAATAAGATTCGGCGGGTGTAAAGATCAGCTGCGGAGAACCCAGCAGGAGCACGGTCCTGGGATTGGGCTCCGAATAGGTGACAAAGTTAGCCGGCCGGACGTTGTTGATATTCGAAGGCATCCCCTTCTGGTTGGCGACCGTGGTGTCGGGTACGCCATTGTTGTACACGATGGAGATGATCGGCAGGCGGGGATCGTTGGTCGACTTCAGGTAATTGATCCACACGTCCTGGTATTTTCCGCCTTCGGTATTCGTGCTGCCGTTCTGTGCGATATAGTCGCTGTTCCAGAGATTGTAGGCCATCGGGTTCTGGTTGATGACCTGCCCGGAAGAGAGATAGGGGATCTTTGCCACGTCGGCATCGGCGGTAATGACTCCGCCGTTGATGGCTTTTGTTGCCCAGGTCTGGGCGCTGGCCGCGTCGACCTTTGTGAGCCGCATCGCCAGACGCAGCATCAGGGAATACGCGAACTTCTTCCACTGCGCCGTGTTGCCGCCGTAGATTAGATCGGCGGAGCCAAAGGTTGTCTTTGCAGCGTCGAAGCTCTGCGCTGCGCCGTCCAGCTCGGACAGCATATTCATATAGATGGACTGCTGGGGATCGTAGGCTGGCTTATATAACGAGGAGTCATAGCCGAGACCGGCCTGTGAATAGGGCACGTCACCATAGAGGTCGGTGATCTTTGAGAAACAAAAGACGCGCCAGATACGGGCGGCGGCCAGAAGGTTGACTTTCGACGGGTCGTTCTTTACCGTTTTGATGACGATGCCGATCTCGTTGATCTCGTCGGGATAGGCGGCGTTAAAGCTGCCATTGGACTGGGTCACCTGGCTGGACACATACTTCGAACCAAAACCCGCCACGTCGTTATAGCTGGTGGTATACTGCATCATGCCCTGGAGGATGGGGAACATCACGCTGCCGCCATAGATGCCAGAACCGTTGCCCATGCCATCGTAGAGGGCCTTGGTAAATACAAATCCCGGAGTAGGTGAGGACACCGCATTGGGGTTGGTATTTTCCGCCTGGAAATTCTTGGTACAGGAAGTCTGCGTAAGCACACACAGACCGATAAAAGCGCCGATATATCTTGATTTCATAATAAATTCGTTTTGGATTTTCAATTAAAATTTCACCGACAGATTGAGGCCGTATGACCGGGTGCGGGGCAGGCCGATGGATTCGAAGCCCTGGGAGTTGCTGTTGGTAAAGCTTTGTTCCGGATCGAAGTTCTTCGTGTTGCGGTACAGGATAAAAAGGTTGCGGGCGACCAACGAGATATTCGCCGACTGCAGCTTGGGTATGCCCAGCTTTGCCGTTGGGATGCTATAGGAGAAGATCACCTGGCGCAGCTTGACAAAGCTGCCGTCATGCACGAAAAGATCGGAGTACACTTTGTAGTTGTCGTAGTAAGGGCGAAGGTTGGCGACGGGGATCGTATTGGTATACTTGTTCCCCGACTGGTCGACGCCATGTACCGTCAGACCGTTGACGCGGCCGGGCAGCGTAGTCTTCAGCTTGCCCATACGCGTTGCATAGACTTCGAAGATGGAGAAGATCTTGTTGCCAAACTTCCCGTCCAGCAGGAAGCTGAAGCCAAAACGCTTGTAGTGGAATTCGTTGGTCAGGCCCATGGTCCATGGCGCGACGCTCTTCCCTAAATTGTGCTGGGCGGCCTGGACGGGCAGGCCGCTGGTGGCGTTGAAGACCGTGTCGCCGTTGGCGTTCTTTTGCATGCTGGTGCCGACGAGCTCGAAAGCAGACTGGCCCACGACATTATTCAGATACGCCCAGTTGCCGACAGAATTCGCAACCTGTACGGTATTGAAGCCAGGCAGCAGCGAAAGCACCTTGTTGGTATTGTACGCTACGTTGTAGCTAACGGTCCAGGCAAAGTCGGCCCTCTTGATCGGAGTGCCGGTCAGCAGGAGCTCGACCCCTCTGTTGCGCATGTTCGGCTTGTCTGCAAGGTTGACGATGGCGCTGCTATAACCGGATGTGGTGGATACTGCCGCGGGGAAGATATCGCTCCTGGTCTCGCGGTTATAATAGGTGAAGTCTATTCCCAGCCGCTGTTTGAGCATGCTGAGCTCGAAGCCGGCCTCGTAGGTCGTCGACGTATAGGGCTTGAGTTCCCTGTTGGTGATGGAGTTGTTATTGTTGGTGGCGTCCGGAGTGACGTTCAGCAGCGGCTGCCCCGAGCTGGGAACGACGCTGTAGCTCTGGTTGATGACGTAGGGGTCCGGCGCACCGCCGCCAACCTCCGCCCATGAGGCCCTGATCTTGGCCAGGTTGAAGATCGCCGGCAGCTGAACGGCGTCGGAAAGGATGAAGCTGGCGCCGACGCTGGGATAGAAGATGCCGTAGTGTCCCTTGCTGAGGGTCGAGAACCAGTCTTCGCGGCCGGTGACCGAGAGGAAAAGCAGGCTCTTATAATCGAAGTCTACCGCGCCGAACGCCGAGTTGGTCGTAGTATGCAGGTTGTAAGGGACAGCAGATGAGGTCGCGAGGTTGGAGAAGGAATAGAAATAAGGGATCGTAAAGGTCTGTCCGTCCAGCTTCAGGTAGTTGTTCTGGAATTTACGAATGTTGGCGCCCCCCAGCACGTTGACGTGCAGGTTCTGCCCGATATGTGCATTATAGGTGCCGGTGACCTGGCTGTTCGTCTCGGCCGCATCCGCTTTCAGACCGGTGTACTGGCCATTGGGAACATAGAGCGTTCCGGTAGGGAGGACGTTGGAGTAGTTATAGCTATACTGGTCCTGGCTGACGGTACCCTTGAATAGCAGGTTGGGCAGGAGCTTGTAAACGATCGATGCCTGGCCAATAAATCTGTTCTTCGTGTCATTCTCCTGGTATTTGTTCGCTACGAAATAGCCGTTGCTGGCGATCGCGGCGTCATTCCATAGGATCTCGTTGCCGTTGGAGTCATAGCCGGGCTTCAGCCAGCGAACGTCCGCAGTGTTGGCGATCTCCAGCGGCGTCCAGTTGGGATTGCCCAGGGCATCGCCCGCGCCGGTGCGGCCGTGGCCTTTCTCCAGGTTGTACTGCGCCAGCGCTTCGATCGACAGCTTGTCGTCGAGCCGGGCAGTCATCGCCAGGTTCACCGTCTTGCGGTCAAAAGTAGTGTTGGGCAGGATACCCTTGCTGTTGAGATCGGATAGGCTGAACCGGTAGGTCACGTTCTCGTTGCCGCCCGAGAATGCGAGCGTATTGGTAAGGGTGGTGCCGGTCTGGTAGAAGTTCTGCAGGTTGTCCTTTTTTGCTGTATAGGGATGGGTCTTGCCGTCGACGCCGACATAGTCGGTAGAGCCGTCGATCTTCGAGCCCCATGAGCGGCGGCCGGTAGCCTGTGAGGCGGCAAGTGTCGTTGGTTTCACCCCGCCGTCGCCCTGGCCATATTCGTATTGAAAATCGGGGATCACGGCTACGTTCTCGAGGGTACCGGTGGTGTTGTATTCCACTCCAACTCCTTTTTGCAGCCGGCCTTTCTTGGTGGTGATCAGGATGACGCCGTTGGCGCCGCGGGAACCATAAAGCGCGGCTGCGGTGCCGCCCTTCAGGACGTTGATGCTTTCGATATCATCAGGGTTGATGCCGCCGATGCCGTCTCCGCGATCGATATTGAATGTGATCCCATTCGCAGTAGGTGCGCCGCCGGGGACGCTGTTATTCATCGGCATCCCGTTGATAACATACAAGGGCTGGTTCTCGCCAAATAATGACCCCGTACCGCGGATGGTAACACGGCTGCTGCCGCCGGGTCCCGTAGAGAGCCCCGCTGCGTTGACACCTGCAACCTTGCCGGATAGGGCGTTGGCGATATTGTTCTCGCGCGCCTGGGTGAACTCCGAACCCTTGACCTCGGAAACGGCATAGCCCAGCGATCTTTTCTGCCGGTTGATGCCGAGGGCCGTCACGACCACCTCATTGAGTCCCCGGGTATTGTCCAGGACGACGGCCAGGTCGGAGGCGCCGGCCTGCGCGGTGAGATGTTTGGACTCAAAGCCTACAAAGCTGACCTCCAGGTCGACGCGCTGACCGCTAAACGCAGCAGGCAGCGTCAGGTCAAAGCTGCCACTGCCATCTGTCGTAGTCGCGATCCTCTTATTATTGGAAACAGCAACGGTTACGCCTGGCAGTGGCGCTCCATCGGGGCCTTTAACCAGACCTTTTACATGAGGCTGGCCTGAACCTGGTTGGGCCTTGCCGATGGACGAGACAAGGAGACAGCCAAGAAGGAGGCCGCCCCAGACAGCTAGTTGGAATTTTGTCATGAGCAGTAGTTTTTGTTTTGGTGAGCGGGGATGCAATTTTTGCAAAATCCTTACCGAATGTATCCGAAAAATTTGTAACAGTGAAATTTATTTGCAAATTATTTGCAACAATTAATACAATTCACTCTCTTACTGTGTTATTCTTAGCTCCGATTCGCAAAAATTGCAAAAAATGCAAATTTTTGCTTTCTCATCCCTGTGGATATAGTATCTTTATTAATTAAGTCCTCGCGGGGTCCGAAACCCCGGATCCATTGACGAACGAGGATAATCAATCATTTAATGACAAAGCTTAAGTCCAACGGCATTCCCGTCGCCCTGCCCAAGAAGGAGCGGAAAAATCTGATCCTTAAACAGATCAACATCCACACCCGGCTGATGTACAACGACCTTGTCAACCTGATCGACGTCTCCGAAGACACGATCCGGCGGGACGTCAACGAGCTGGCGGAAGAGGGACAGCTGATCCGGATCAAGGGCGGCGCCATGTCAGCGGCCTATCATATCGGTCATGACGCGCAGACCTATGCGCAGTCCAATAAGCATATTATCGCCGATAAGACCCTCTCCCTCTTACGGGAAGATATAATCGTCCTGATCGGCGGAGGCACCACGGCCAGGGAGTTCATCAAAAAGATACCGGGCAACCTGCGGGCGACCTTTATAACGGTCAACGTCCTGACGGCCGTAGAGCTCCTGGACAAACCCATGATCAAGACCATTATGATCGGCGGACAGATATCGGCCTACAGCCAGATGACGGTCAGCGGCGAGGTCTTCGAATACCTGGCCGGCATCAAGGCAGACCTTTGCATTCTTGGCACCAATGCCATTGACCCTACCAACGGGCTGACGGACTCTGACTGGGAAACGATCCAGGTAAAGAAAGCGATGATAAAGGCAGCGGAAAAAGTGGCGGTGATCGCCATCTCCGAAAAGCTGAACTCCAATATGCAGATGAAGATTGCTGATATCGAGGAAATCGACTATCTTATCACGGAATTATCGCCGGATAGTCCTGAGTTACAAGCCTACCGGTCGAAGAATCTGACGATCTTATGACCAGACGCATCTGTCTTCTCCCTTTTTTATCGATCTTTTGCCTGCCTGTCTTCGCACAGCTTTCCGTAAACAAACTTTTGACCGAGAATACCACCGACCCGCTGGCCGTGGATACCAGGTCGCCGCGTCTCAGCTGGCAGCTGGAAAGTCCCGACAGGGGCGTCCTCCAGACCGCTTTCGAGATAAAGGTGGGCGAACGGCCCGAGGGCGGCGGCGCTGTCTGGAGCTCCGGTAAGGTCGCTTCAGGACAATCGCTCCACGTCGTCTATGCGGGGACGGACCTGCAAGCCGGACACCGCTATTATTGGCGGGTACGGGTCTGGGATAACAAAGGCCGTGTTTCGGCCTGGTCGCAGCCGGCCTGGTGGCAAATGGGGCTGCTGGCCTCCGCAGACTGGAAGGCCCTATGGATCTCGACGCCGGACACCACCGGCTGCCCCCTTTTCCGAAATACCTTCGAAGCCGGGAAGGATATCGCCTCGGCTACAGTCTATATTACAGCACACGGCCTTTACGAAGCACAGCTCAACGGCAGGCGCATCGGCGACGCTTTTCTTACTCCCGGCTGGACCTCCTACCGGAAAAGGCTACAGTACCAGGCCTATGACGTGACCCAGCTGATCCGGCCGGGCAAAAATGCCATCGGCGCGATGTTGGGCAATGGCTGGTACAAGGGCTACATCGGTTTTAACTGGCAGCACAACTTCTATGGCAACGACCTTTCTTTGCTGCTGCAGCTGGTCATCCGCTATAAAGACGGCCGGGTACAGCTGTTTGGCTCTGGTCCGGACTGGCAATGGACGAAAAGCGATGTCCTTAGCTCAGAGATCTATGGCGGCGAGACCATCGACCATCGCAGGGAAAGACAGGGATGGAGCGCTCCCGACTATGACCCTGCCGGCTGGGAGCCAGTGACGACGGGATCGTTTCCCTTCGATAACCTGGTGACAACGGTGAACGAGCCGGTAAGAGAGCACGAGACCATTCGTGCCAAAAGATCGTGGGTGACGCCCGCAGGCGACCAGGTCATCGACTTCGGCCAGAACCTCGTCGGCTGGGTCCGTGTAAAAATAAAGGGAAGGGCGGGTGACAGCATCCGCATATCCCACGCCGAAGTGCTGGACAAGAAGGGCAATTTCTATACGGAGAACTTACGCAGGGCGAAGGCGGAAGACGTCTTTATCCTGAAAGGCGGCGAGGAAGAGACCTTCCAGCCGCATTTTACGTGGCATGGTTTCCGTTATATCCGCGTAGAAGGCGTCAGCGGCAACGTCAATCCGGAGGACTTTACGGCCGTTGTCCTCTATTCTGACATGCCGTCTACCGGCGGCTTCGAATGCTCGAACCCGATGATCAACCAGCTGCAACACAATATCCAGTGGGGGCAGCGCGGTAATTTTTTAGACGTTCCCACCGATTGCCCGCAGCGCGACGAACGGCTGGGCTGGACGGGTGACGCGCAGGTCTTCTTCCGGACGGCTGCGTTCAACCGCGGGGTCGAGAACTTCTTTACCAAATGGCTCAGGGACGTAGCGGCGGACCAGCTGACCAACGGGGCCGTCCCCTTTGTCATCCCCAATGTATTAGGCAGGGGGACCAGTGCGGGCTGGGCCGACGTTGCCACTATCGTTCCCTGGAACATGTATCTCGCCTACGACGACCAGCGCCTGCTGAAAGAGCAATATCCCAGCATGAAGGCCTGGGTCGACTATATCCACGAGCAGGCGAAGAACGATCTCTGGAATACCGGATTCCATTTTGGTGACTGGCTCTTCTACCGCCCCTTTGACGACAACGACGGCAAGGCCGCAGTGACGGACAAATACCTCATCGCCCAGTGCTTTTATGCAGCGTCCACGCAGCTGCTGATCAAGGCCGCCGGGGTCATCGGGAAGACGGCCGATTCGATCGAATACAGCAGGCTGCTTCAAAAGATAAAGGACGCTTTCCTTCGCGAATATATGACTCCCTCCGGCCGGCTGGTGTCGGGGACACAGACGGCCTATGTGCTGGCGCTGCAATTCGATATGCTGCCGGAGCCCCTGCGCAAGCAGGCGGCCGAACGGCTGGTGCAGAATATAAAGGACTATGAGTATCACCTGACGACCGGCTTCCTTGGTACCCCTTATCTTTGCCACGTGCTCAGCAGGTATGGGTATACTTCGGTCGCGTACCGGCTGTTGCTGCAGGACAGCTATCCGTCCTGGCTGTACCCGGTGAAGATGGGCGCCACTACCATCTGGGAGCGCTGGGATGGCATGCGGCCCGACAGCACCTTCGAAACACCGGAGATGAACTCCTTCAACCACTATGCCTACGGAGCGATCGGCGACTGGATGTACCGGGTAGTTGCGGGGATCGACACCTATGAGGACGGGGCAGGCTACCGCCATAGCCGTATAGGACCGCATCCCGGCGGCGGCCTCGACTTTGCTGGCGCCGACCTGGCGACGGGGTATGGACTCCTTAGCAGTCACTGGCGGCAGGAAAAGGACGGGCTGTTCATCGACCTGACGATACCGGCCAATACGACCTCTACCTTTTATATCCCCGCGCCCGAGGGCGGGCTCATTACGGAAGGCGGCCGTCCGCTGACGGCCTCGGCCGATATTAAGGTGGAATCTGTGGAAAGGGGCTATCTTGTCGTGCGGCTGGGATCGGGACAGTACCACTTTAAAGTATCGGAGTAGATAGAGCAGGGTTCAACAATTGCTGGTTCTGATTGTTCAACCACCTACCGGAACCAGCTAAACAGGCGGGCTATGAGACGACTTGTACGTATTGTATTTTTTACGGTGTTGCTTATCAGCGTGGAAAAAGGTCTTGCACAGAAAGGGCTGGACACGCCGACCCATTTATTTCGGGTATATGAGGACGACGATTTCATCAATATATGGGGGCAGGGTTCGGACAATGCCTATACCAATGGCACCCGCCTGGACTATTTCTACAACCTGGACCACCCTTCGAGGCTATTTATCGACAGGGCCCTGCCCAAAGCCGGCGAAGGCAGCCTCAATACCTATGGATGGGGGATCGTCCAGCTGATGTATACCCCCGATGATCTCAAGAGTTCGGAGTACCAGCCCCACGACTATCCCTATTCGGGCGCTTTGTACGCAACGCATACCCTTTATTCTTACAACCCGGGATCAAAATTCTCGCTGCAGAACGAACTCGTGCTCGGCGTCGTCGGCCCGGCCGCCCTTGCCGGACCGACCCAGCGTCTGGTCCACCGCTGGGAAGGCTATGACATTCCACAGGGATGGGACCACCAGTTCAGGAACGATCTTTTGCTCAACCTCAATGTGACCGCCGAAAAACAGCTTGCCCACGCAGGCCAGGGGCTGGAGATCATCGGGGGCAGCCAACTTAGTGCCGGCACTATGCAGAATAGCCTCACTGTCTACCCCCTTATACGCTTTGGGAATATGACTTCTTACTTCAATGGCTTTATCAGCCAGTTCGCCACCACGGGAAAGAACCAATATGGCGGAAGAAAAGGCCAGTTCTATTTCTTTGCAAAACCCGCAGCGCAGCTGATACTCACCAATGCGCTCTTACAGGGCGGCGTTTTCACGCATAACCCCAACCTTCACCCGCTGCCGAGCTCCAAGCCCGATCCCGTAACAGGCCAGACCCCTGTGAGCGCAACTCTGGAGACCACACCGCCCCAGCCCTACCCTCCCCTGAATAAATTAGAGACCTCGCTGACCTACGGGATAGTATTCAGCAGCGGGAACTTTGGTTTGTACTTTTCACAGATAACATCCTCCGCTCAGCTAAAGGGTTTGTACTGCCACCAGACGGGAAACATCTCTCTTTATTTTAGCTGGTAATTTTTCTCTCAAAAAAAAATTCTGTTAATTCTTCGAACCTTTCTCCAAGGTTCGCGTTCTATTATGGTCAACTAGCAAATTTTAAGAAACGACAGCGCGTAATTATTCGTAAACATAAAACCAACAAAGATGAAAACGACACGTAAGATTGGCGTAGTGACAGCTCTATTATTAAGTCTTGCAGTTGCCTCACAGGCACAAACACAGCCTCAAAGCTCTCCCTCTTCTTCTTCCGACAAATTCCGCCTCAGCATAGGACCCGAAGCAGGTCTTCCTCTCGGATCCTTCCATGATGCCTATGGTTCATACTTCGGCGGTAGCGTTCAGGGTGAGCTGCCGGTTGTGAAGAACCTCAGCGTGATCCTCAATGCCGGCTACAATGATTTCATCGTAAAGGACGGCGTTCCTCTCAAGAATCTAAGTACACTGCCGGTAAAGGCTGGCCTCAGGTATTATTTCCTGCCTGACCTTCTGTATGTGCAGGGAGAAGCCGGTACTTCTATTCTTCTGAACAAGAACGACGTTCTCGCGGATAAATCTGCCGATTTTGCATATGCCGGCTCTGTGGGTGTGCTCATCCCGCTGGCAAAGAAGAACTACCTTGACGTCGGCGTCCGCTGGCAGGGTCAGTCCTCTTACTACGACAACGGCTCGTCCACGAATTTCCTCGGCCTGCGGGTTGCTTATACCCTCGGGTTCTAGTCAAGACTTATAGCTGCATCACTCATTACCAACCGTCCCCCAGGGGGCGGTTTTTGTCATAAACTCATAAACTCTTAATCTAGGTTAATGGCCGGGCACCCTCTTTGCTGCTAACTTTGTGTGGAAATTAATTAAATACTGTTTAAACATTAAAATTTTATTGTATGGCAACTAACTGGATACTCGACCCCTCCCACTCCAAAGTGGAATTTAAAGTCAAGCACATGATGATCTCCAATGTCAGCGGTCAGTTCAAGAAATTCGACGCACAGGTGGAGACGGAAGGCGAAGACTTCATGACGGCGAAAGTGACCTTTACCGCAGACATCGACAGCATCGATACCGGCGCCGAACAGCGCGACGGCCACCTGAAATCGGCAGACTTTTTTGACGCAGCCAATTTCCCGCAGCTGAAATTCGTAGCCACCAAATACGAGAACGTAGACAACGACGGCGACTACGAAGTATACGGAGACCTCACCATCCGCGGCATCACCCAGCCCGTGAAGCTGGACGTCGAATTTGGCGGCGTGATCAAGGACCCCTGGGGCGCAACCCGTGCGGGATTTACCGTCACAGGCAAGATCAACCGCAAAAGCTTTGGCCTGACCTGGAGCGGTGTTACAGAGACGGGCAGCCTGGTCGTCAGCGACGACGTCCGGCTCCACGTAGACCTGGAATTCGTAAAAGCCTAATATACAGCAGGCCGGTCCGGCAAAGCGACCGGCCTGCCCATTTTTGCGTATCTTCGCGGCATGCACTATGTTTCTGTAGAAGGTCTCGGCAAGTCGTACGGCGTAAAGCCTTTATTTAGAGATATCACATTTCATATAGAAGAAGGCGACAAGATCGCCCTGGTCGCCAGGAATGGCAGCGGCAAGTCCACCCTTCTTAAGATCCTCTCGGGCAAAGACACCGCAGACAGCGGCACAGTATGGATACATAAAGACGTCACCGTCGCCCTTTTCGAACAGGAGCCCGTCTTTGCCGAAGACAAGTCTATTCTCGACAACATCTTTCACCATAACCACCCGGTCATCAACGCCATCAAAGCCTATGAGGCCGCCTCGGACTCCGAGGACGTAGAACTTCTTACTGAAGCCATCGTCCGCCTGGACGAGCTCAATGCCTGGGATTTCGACACCAAGGTAAAACAGATCCTCGGAAAGCTGAACATCCACCATCTGCAGCAGCCTGCGGGCACCCTGTCCGGCGGGCAGCGCAAACGGGTAGCGCTGGCCAAGACCCTCATCGACATTGGATTTGAGCACAAACACGTGCTCCTGATCATGGACGAACCGACCAACCACCTCGACGTGGAGATGGTAGAGTGGCTGGAGCACTACCTCAACCAGGAAAAAGTGACCCTGCTGCTGGTCACCCACGACCGCTATTTCCTGGACAACGTCAGCGAAGAGATATGGGAGATGGACGGCAGCAACCTCTTTGTATACAAAGGCGACTATGAGAACTACCTCGAGAAAAAAACCGCCCGCATCGAAAACGATACGGCCTCTATAGAAAAGGCAAAAAACACCTATCGGAAAGAGCTGGAATGGATGCGCAAACAGCCCAAAGCGCGTACGACCAAGAGCAAGAGCCGGCAGGATAATTTCTATGTCGTGGAGGCCAGGGCCAAACAGCGCATCGAAGACCAGCAGGTCGAGCTGCAGATGAAGATGAACCGGCTGGGCGGCAAGATCGCCGAGCTTAAAAAGGTCTATAAAAGCTTTGGCGAAAAGGTCATTTTGAAGGGCTTCGACTATACCTTCAAAAAAGGCGAGCGGCTTGGAGTGATCGGCCGCAACGGCGTCGGCAAATCCACGTTCATCAACATGCTTCAGGGCATCGAACAGCCCGACAGCGGCAAGATCAATATCGGCGAGACCGTCATATTCGGCAACTATTCGCAGCAGGGCCTGGTGATCAAGGAAGACATGCGGGTGATCGAATTCGTTAAGAATATTGCTGAGGTCTTTCCTCTGGCGGCCGGAGGCTCGCTGAGCGCGGCCCAGTTCCTCAACCTTTTCCTTTTTCCGCCCGAACAGCAATACACGTATATATCCAAGCTCAGCGGGGGCGAGAAAAGAAGGCTGCACCTCCTGTCCATCCTCTTCCGGAATCCCAACTTCCTGGTACTTGACGAACCCACCAACGACCTCGACCTGCCCACTCTTGCCATACTCGAGAACTTCCTCAGCGAATACCAGGGCTGTCTGGTTATCGTCAGCCACGACCGGTATTTTATGGATCGTCTCGTAGACCATCTCCTCGTCCTTGAAGGCGACGGCGTCGTACGGGACTTCCCGGGCAACTATACACAATACCGCCAGTGGCAACGACAGGGTGATGAACAGGCCGAATTCCGCCCTGTGGGAGATGGTTTCCAGTCTGCTCCTTCTACTCCACCACCGGCAGCACCTGCCCCGCCACCCGCTGCCAAACGACAGCTGACCTATAAGGAAAAAAGAGAATTCGAAAGCCTCGAGAAGGAGATCGCCCAGCTCAGCCAGGAAAAAAAGGCTATTACCGAGCAACTAAACAGCGGCAACGCCCCATTCGACCAGCTGCAGCAGCTATCCATCCGCATCGGAGAGATCGGCCAGCTCCTCGACGACAAAGAGCTGCGCTGGCTCGAGCTCAGCGAGATCGGCGCATGACCGCTCATCCATTTGTCATTATCCGCACAGCCTGATTTGGGGAAAGACTATATATTTGGCCCCTTAATTAACATTAATGAGAAAACTCCTCCTCGGGCTGTCGCTTTGTTCAGCCTGTATCGCGCAGGCTCAGAAGATCCCTGATCCCCGGCCTTTCGCAAAAACCATCACCGCCGACGACCTGAAAAAGCACCTCTATATCGTCGCCGGAAAAGACTTCGAAGGACGCGAGACCGCCACTGAAGGCCAGCGCAAGGCAGCGGCCTATATCGAGAATGATTTCCGCAACCTTGGGCTGAAACCCGGCAATGGCAGCGACTACCAGCTGTACTATCCCGTATTCCAGGATTCGCTGGAGTCGGCCGGTCTCACTGTCGGTGACCAGTCCTTTGTCCTCGACAATGACTTCTTCGTAAACGTAAGCGCCAACTACAATGCAGAGCTGCTGGGCAGCGAAGTGGTCTTCGCGGGTTATGGCGTCAGCGACAACAGCAGGGACGACTACAAAGGACTCGACGTAAAAGGCAAGATAGTGCTGGTGCTTGGTGGTCAGCCCGCAGGAGCGACACAGCCCACAGGCAGAAGAGCTTTCTACGCAAAACAGGAGGCCGCACAGAGCCATGGAGCAGCAGCAGTGCTTATCCTCCAGACTGGTTTGCCGCGGAGTTTCTTCGGCGCCAAAGGAAATATGTACCTCAACGAATACAAGAAGGTCAATTACCCCAATAGTTTTTATGTCACTGATAAAGTAGCGCGGGCGATCCTGGGCGACGACTATAACACTGCCGTGGCCGGACAGGGCGCGGGCAAGACCTATACGGTGAACGTCGGCATGAAAGTGCAGAAGACCATCCTCCAGCTGAAGAGCAGCGACGTCCTTGGCTTCCTCGAAGGCAGCGACCTGAAAGACCAGATCGTCGTGATATCCGCGCACTATGACCATCTCGGCAAACGGGATACGGTCATCTACTACGGCGCCGACGACGACGGGTCGGGAACGGTGAGCGTACTCGAGCTGGCCGAAGCCTTCGCCAAGGCCAAGGCTGCCGGCAAAGGTCCCCGCCGCAGCATCCTCTTCCTGGCCAACTCCGGCGAAGAGAAAGGCCTCTTCGGCTCACAGTATTATTCCGAACATCCGACCTACCCGCTCGATCATACCACTGTGGACCTCAACATCGATATGATCGGCCGCATCGACCCCAACCGTAAGCAGGGCGATTCCACCAACTACGTTTATGTGGTAGGCAGCGACAAGCTGTCGACGGACCTCAAGCCGATCAGCGAAGGCAACAACAAGAAGTATACGAAGATGGAGCTGGACTATAAGTTTGACGATCCGACCGATCCCGAACGCATCTACTATCGGAGCGACCACTACAATTTTGCCCGCAAAGGCGTACCGATCATCTTTTATTTCGACGGCATCCACAAGGACTACCACAAGCCTTCGGATACCCCCGACAAGATCAACTACGATATCATGGAGAAAAGAGCCCGGCTGGTCTTCTATACTGCCTGGGAGATGGCGAACCGCAACGATATGCTCAAGCGCGATATCCCGCTGAATGATGCGGGACGGTAACCGCACTTAAAGCCGCGTTACCCGCGATCTATCCGGTAACAATACCTGAACAGCTTCCCCTGAAAATCAAAAGGGGTGGTCGCACCGGTAATATCTTTTATTGCCGGTGTTTCTATTTTGTCTTTGTCCAGCTGGAATTTCCGGTAGTTGGTGCTGAAATAAAGAACCCCGCCGGGGCGCAGTACCCGCAGGACCTGGTTGATCAGCTCTGCATGGTCGCGCTGGATGTCGAGAAAATCCTTCATACGCTTGCTGTTGCTGAAGGTAGGCGGGTCCATGACGACCAGGTCGTAAAAACCGGCGGGCGCCTCGTCCAGCCACTGTTTGACGTCGGCGTGTATAAAATTCATCTGCGGTGCGGAAGCATTCAGCTTCATGTTCTCCTCCGCCCAGGCCAGGTAGGTGCGGGAAAGGTCGACCGAGTCCACACGTGTCGCGCCGCCTGCCGCTGCATAGACGGAGAAGGAGCCGGTATAGCAGAAGAGATTCAGGAAACGCTTGTCCTTCGCCTCGTCCCGGACCATGCCGCGGGTGATGCGATGGTCGAGGAACAGACCCGTATCCAGGTAATCCGTGAGATTGATCCGGAACGACAGCCCAGCTTCCTTGGCAATAAAGAACTCCTGCTCGCTGGCCAGCTTCTCGTACTGTCCCTGGCGTCCCGCCTTCCGCCGCCGTTCGCGGAAATAGATGCGCTCGTCAGGGATCCCGACTATCCCGCTGATGGTCGGTATACAGGATTCAAGCCAGGCCTGGTGCTCTTCCTCGGTCATGCCGTGACGCCGCTGATATTCGGCCAGATATACCTTGTCCTCATAGAGCTCGATACAAAATGGGAACTCCGGCAGGTCATGGTCATAGACACGATAGCAGGTTATCTGCTGCCGGCGGGCCTGTTTTGCCAGATGGCGGTAGACCTTTGTCAGCCGGTTATGGAACATTGTTATTTTGGGATCAGACATTGAGCTTGTTTTGTCGTAGATACCAGAACCCGGTGGCGGCGACCAGGCATAGTCCGCCGACGGTCCACCACAGGGCAGTAAAGCCGGCGTGCTGCGCCAGCTGCGAACCTCCGATCGGGCCGATCACCTGCGCCACCGACCAGGCGATCGTATAGAGTCCCGCATACTGTCCCCGGTTGGTCACCGAGGTCCTAGATATCCAGAAGGAATTCATAAAGGGCATGGAGCCTATTTCGCCAAAGGTAGTCAGGATCATGCAAAAGAAGGCCGCGACGACGACGGGCGGCAGGACATTCAGCAGCATGTAAGAGACCCCGACCACGATGACGCCAAAAAAGATATAAAAAAGGTTCTCCCTTCTCCCCTCCAGCTTGAAGACCAGCACCATCTCGAGCACGGTGATCAACAGACCGTTGAGGGTCATCAGCAGCCCGATCATGTATTCGGGCATGTGCAGCTGCTCTTTGTAATATACCGGCAGCGTGGAGAACAGCTGGAAAAAACCGCAGCCGAAAACGATGGTATAGGCTACAAAACGGAGGTAGACCGCGTCCCGGTAGGGAGAAAGCGCGGGGCTCTTTTCGGATGCCGATCTGTGTTCAGGGACGGCGGAGGGGTGCAGCGGGAGGAACCATCGGAGCAGCAGGACGGCCGCGAGGTTGGTCGCGCCGTCCACCCAGAACAGCAGGTGATAGTTGATGTTGGCCAGGATACCGCCGATCGCCCCGCCCACGGCCCAGCCCAGGTTGACGGCCAGGCGGTTCAGGGAATACGACCGGGTCCTGTTCTCCGGGTTACAATAGTGCGCGATGGCCGTAGAATTGGCCGGCCGGAAGGCTTCGTTCACGACGCTTAACAGAAAGGTGCAAACGCAGATCAGCGGATAGCTTTTCATCTGACCCAGGACCATGAAGAGCACACCGCCGCCGGCCAGCGTTGCCCACTGGACCCGCTGGAAGCCGAACCGGTCCGTCAGCCTTCCCCCGATGAATCCGCCGCAGACCGCGCCAAAACCGAAGATGCCCATTACGAGCCCCGCCTGGCCGATGCTGTAGCCGGAGGATGTGAGATAGATCGTCATGAACGGGATGACCATCGTGCCGCTGCGGTTGACGAGCATCACCAGCGACAGCAGCCAGGTCGACCTCGACAGACCGCTATAGGCGTTCTGATATAAAGAAATGGTGCGGCTCAACATAAGTGTTCAAAAATAAAAAACCCGCCTTTTCGGGGCGGGCTGTTTTATACAAAAGGTTTGTTTTATTTACTTCCGCCAAAGACTTTCTTGAGAAGGTCATCCACCTGTGCGGCGGGATTCTTGCGAATATTCTTCTCTTCTGCTGCGACATAGTAGAATACGCCGTCCAGTGTCCGCTGCGTGGCATAGCTCGACAGATCGGGGTTCACTTTCTTGACAAGCGGCAGCTTGTTATAGGTTTCGAACAGCACCTTCCAGTATTTTGTTGCGCCGGTCTTCTGTAGCGAAGAATCTATGACGGGGTGAAAGGCTGCGGTCAGCTGGGTCGTAGTGCTTTTCCGGAGGTAGCCGGTAGCGGCAGTGTCAGATCCCTTGAGGATACCCAGTCCGTCAGAGACCGTCATATTCTTGATAGCGCCGAGAAAAATGGGTGCTGCGGATTTTGCGGCGTCCTCTGCGGCCCGGTTGAGGCTGAGGATAGCCTCGTCACACTGTTTGCCAAAGCCGGCGCTGCGGAGGGTCGACTCGACCTTCGCGGCCTCGGGAGGCAGGAGTATCTTTACGGCAGCGTCTTTGAAGAAGCCATCGACGGCAGACAGTTTGTCAGTGCTTTTGGAAGTACCACGGGAAAGGGCTTCTTTCAAACCAGCCACAATATCATCAGAACTAAGGCCTTTACCACCGTTTTTGAGGCTGCTGAGAGCGTTTTTGGCGCCACCGAGGAGGCCCCCCTGTGCGTGCGCCATCATGGCAAAAAAGAGGAAGACGATCAGGGCGTAGGAAAATTTTTTCATTCAAGGATATTTTGCGTTTACAATAGGGGTTCAAAATTAAGGGCTTCGCCTCATAATGCAATGTTAACTAACGCCCGGGGAGGGTATTTATTGCGAGTAATTGCCAGTCAATACATTAAGAAGAAATATGATAATACCCTACATTTGCACGACAATTCAAATACCATGAACGTAAGCAAAAAAATTACCTTTTCTGTTCTACTCACATCCGCAGGTCTTTCTGTGCTCGCGCAGACAAAGCCGGCCACGGCGACAAAGCCGGCGACGGCGGTCAGCAAGCCCGCCGCAGGGAAAACGGCTGGCAGCGGGGTCCTGCTCAAGACGGCCGAGGACTCCCTGAGCTATGCCATTGGGGTCAGCGTCGCCAATTTCTACAAGCAGATGAACATCACGAAGATCAACTCTTCCCTGGTCACCCGCGCCATCAATGACGTTAACATAAAAGGAAAGCCGCTCATGGACGACCAGCAGTGCAATACGGTTATGAGCAGCTATATCCAGAAGGTGAAATCTGAGAAAGCCAGCGGCAACAAGAAGATCGGCCTTGACTTCTTAGCCGCCAACAAGAACAAGCCCGGCGTGGTCGCCCTGCCCAGTGGCCTCCAGTATACGATCATAAAGGAAGGGACCGGCCCCAAGCCCGCGCTAACGGATATGGTCAGGGTTCACTATCATGGTACGCTGATCGACGGAAAGGTATTCGACAGCAGCGTCGAAAGGGGACAGCCCATCGAGCTGGCCGTCAACGGCGTCATTCCCGGCTGGACGGAAGCGCTGCAGCTGATGCCCGTCGGCAGCAAATGGAAGCTCTTCATCCCCTCCAACCTGGCCTATGGCGATCAGCAGGCCGGTCCGATGATCGCTCCCGGCTCAACGCTGATCTTCGATGTAGAATTACTGGACATCGTCAAGAAGCCCGGCGGCGCTCCGGATAGCACTGCAAAGCCGGACAGCACGTCGCACTAATTGACAGCCCGGTCTTACGTTCTCCGCTACGCCCCGCGAGCGGGGCTATGCCGGGGCAATTTTTCTGCGTCGCTTTCGCGACGCGAACCTCCCTCCAGTCGGTTCGCGGCCCGGAAGAGGAGATCCGAGGCTTGTAATATTTTCGCTTTTAGTCGGGGATTATAGTCGGGATGCACCATTAAAAAATCCCGCACAATTTGCGCTTCGGCCGGTGTCCTACACCAGCCGAAGCTTGCCTGCAGCCAGCTTTGGGGGAAGAAGACGTCGCCGGTCCGCTGGATGTCTTCCAGCCAGTCAAGAGAAGGCCGCAGGTATTTTTTTGCGGTCGCTGCCCTTAAAGGATGGTGGAGGTAGGCCAGGCCGGTGGCCACCGAAGCCTCTCTGCGCAGGAACTCGGGCTTTCGCAGCGAGAAGAAAAAGCTATCGCGCTCGGCCTCGTTGTTCGAAAGGGAAGGCATCAGGAACTGCAGCCGCTGTCTCCTGTCCGGGTTGGTGATCCGGGACAGCTGCTCTACCAGTATCCCTTTGCTATCCGGATAGTCGCGCAGCGCCAGGGCCGCCGCAAGATTGGTGTAGTCGTCCTCGGTGAGAATGACGCCGGCCGGCGGATGGCGGTCGCGCCACACTGCGAAGAGCGTATCCATGGCTGCGCGGGTGGTCGCGATGTTGGTGTAGGCGCGGAAGAGGAGTTTTTTGTTGTTTTTGGCCCTGGCCAATAGTAAGGCTCTCCAGAGATCATCTTCAATATCATCCGCAATCGAATCTCTGCCGGCCTTTGTCTGAAATCGCCAGAAGATCGACTGTAATTGTTCGAGCACTACATTCAGTGCCAATTCATCGGGCTCACCAAACCGCGCCCTACAATAAGAGAGCAACTCCCGGGGACTAAACCCTGCGCCATCGAGCATATTCTCGTACAGGTTGATATAGTTGGCGCTACGCATAAGCGGAGTCGCCCCCCCAGCCCCGTTGGGTATCGCGCCCCATCCGTAATGGTCCCGTAGATCTTTGTGCAACGGAAACACCCCATACCCTCTCCCATCAGAATTAAAAAGAATAAACCCCGGTTCCTCCTTTCCCACAGCCTCTGCTACATGCACTTCGGCCGCATCACTATTGACCTCTATCTCTTCGCCAGACAAGATGATCTTGAACTTCTGCGGCCACACCCTCTTCGATCCGTCCTCTCCCTGTTGGCGAACGATCAAATCCGCGATCTTCCCATTCTTCAGCTTCATCTCATACGTGAACTTCGGCCTGCCCGCTTCATTGACCCATACAGCATTCCATGCAGTAAGATCGAGCTTCGTATGCGGCTGCAAACAATGGATAAGATCGGGCCAGGTAGCATTCCCGCCGGCATATTTTTTCAAATAATCCCTTAACCCGTCTCGAAACGGCTCCTCGCCCATCAGCCCTTCCAGCTGCCGCATGACGATCGGCGCCTTGTGATAGATAATATTTCCGTATAGTGACCCCGCTTCGTTGAGATTGTCCAGCTGCTGGCGTATAGGATGGGCGCCGGCGCTACGGTCGACGCTGTATGCTGCCGGGTAGTGGTCGGTGAGGAATTTGAGGTCGTAGTTATTATCCGGCAGGGTGAGGTTGAGAGCTTCGCGATGCTCGGTTATCTTGTCGGCCATGAAATTGGCAAAGACCTCCTTCATCCAGACATCATTGAACCAGGTCATGGTGACCAGATCTCCGAACCACATATGCGCCGTCTCGTGCGATAGCAGGTTGCTCCGGCTGATCAGCTGTTCGCGGGTAGCGCCCGAATCGAGGAACAGGGTGCTGGCCTTGTACTGGATCGCGCCGGGATGCTCCATTCCACCGAACTGAAAATCGGGGATCGCGACAAAATCGAATTTCTGAAAAGGATACGCGATACCGGTATAGTCCTGCATAAACCGCAGCGCCTGCCCTTCGATACGAAAAATGGAGTCGATGCTGAATCGCAGCCTGGCCTCGTCGGTCTCGCGATAGAGCAGGTGCATGGTCCGCCCGTCGATGGTCCGGGAGGTATCGAAAAACTTACCCGCTGCAAACGAAAAAAGATAGGTGCTGATCCGGTCCGAGGGTTGAAAAGTTACCCTCCCGTCGCCGGCCTGAGCAGCGGCACCATTGGCGATCGCCTTCCAGCCTGCCGGCAGCGTCAGTCTCAGGGCAAAGATCGCCTTACAGTCGGGCTGGTCAAAACAGGGAAAAATGGTGCGGGCTCTGTCGGGTACCAATAAGGTATACAGGAAATCGGTATTGCGGTTCAATGCCGCGTCAGCCGAGACAAACGAAGCCTCGACAACATTACTTCCCTGGTGTAGCATCGATGCGGGCAGCGAAAGATGTTCGTTCAATACGGTCGCCGGGATCTCAGCGCCGTTAAGAGACAGTCTTGCGACCGACCGCCCCTTGAAATCCAACAGCAGAGACTGCCCCTTCAGCCGATCCCTATCCAGATCAAAAAAGATCTTCTCCTCTCCTCCGACGGGTCGGGTCCTTTCGTCCGGAAGATGGAACGTGAGCTCATACCGGATATCCTTAAGGCAGGCGCCGCGCAGCTGCGCAAGTTGCAGAGACACCCCCGCCCCCTCCTGTCCCATCGCATATAAACCAAAGAATAATAACAGGATAAAGAATCCCGGTCTAAGGATCACCATAAGATGAAATTGAAGCTGGAAAGTACGGCATTTTCGTGGTAAATTGGGTCATGCTAAAGACCTTCCTCCTGCTACTGATCCTTACCCTGTGCCGCCTCCCCCAGGACGTCCGGGTGATCACCTACTCAAACAACAGGACGAGCCAAAAAGACTATGAAAGCCTAAGTTTTTGGATAAAAAGCAACCAGCGGGCCTATATCAGATATGCACGCGGCTCGAACGACGAGGTCGACATCAGCTGGGCCGGACCAGATTCTTCCAACGGCAAAAAAGGTGTCCGGCTCAAAGGCCCGGCCGATACGCTCAGCTGGCTGCTGATACCACAGGGTAACGCCATACGGATCACCGACCGTAGAGGCAGACAAAAAGAGCTTCGATGGGAGAACGAAGCTGGCGCATCTCCCGATAGCGCCTGCTCCATCTGCGCAACGAACGAAAGCCAGGCGATGGCCTGGCTTCAGAAATATTTTCTCCGATAAGCTATTTCTGTCCGGAGCCGTTATCCTTCTCGTGCTCGGCCTTCTTCCGCAGCTGCTCCAGCAGCTGAAGCCCCAGCAGGCCGCTGATCGGACTGCCTCCGTCGCCATTGCCTCCGATGAGGATATCGGGCATGATCTTGATCCGCTGCTCACCGATGGATTCCATCACCTTCAGCTGGGTGAAATTATCGCCACCCATCGCCTCTACGGCCAGTTTGTAGGATTCGGCGGAAGACTTACCGATGGCCAATATCTTTTCTGCCTCGGCATTACCCGTCAATGATATCTTCTCGGCATCCGCCTTCGCCAGCCATTCTATCTTCTCGGCATCCGCCTTGGCAAGCAGCCTCGTCTTCTCTGCTTCGCCGCTGGCCAGCAGCTTGAGCCGGTCGGCTTCGGCATTGGCCTGGAGACGGACGCTGTTGGCGTCACCGGTCGCCTTTTTCACGGAAGCGTCGGCAATGCGTTCTGCGATAAGCACCCCCTGGTCGGCCTTGACGATCTCTTTCTGGATATCGGCGATCGCCGTTTCCTTCTCGAGGCTCTGGCGGGTCTCCTGCGCCTTCATCTGCGTGTCATAGGTGACCTTCTGCTCTTCGGCGATCTTACGGTCGGTAAGCGTCTTCATCAGGCTTTCCGGCGGAACGATGTCGCCGATCAGCGTGTCTACGCCGTGTACGTTGTATTGCTCCAGGACCCGGCCGATATGCTCCCTGGCCGCCTGCTGTCTTTCCTTACGCGCCCCGAGGAAGGAGATGACGTCGCTGTCCTGCGCCGAGTTACGGAAATAGTTGCCGATAGTAGGCTCCAGCACCTGGCTGACGAGATTGACCATGTTCCCGAAACGCGCGATGACCTTGGGAGCCTCGGTGTTGGGGATATGAATGATCTGGGCGACGTCTAAGTTAAAGGGGAAGCCGTCCTTGCTGCGCACCGTGATAGTCGACAGATTCTTGTCCAGCTGATGGGCTTCGCTACGGGCGCTGGCCCAGTTGAGGACGAGGTTGGTGGTCGGGACCATCTCCACTTTCAGGATGTACGGGTTGATCGGATATTTCCCCGGGCCCAGCGGCTCCGACCACACGCCCTTGTTGCCCCTGGCGACGATATTGCCGTGCTTGAATTCCACGCCACTGAGGTCTTCGCCATCGGTGCCGACAAAGGAGATAACCACGCCTACATAGCCGATGGGGATCTCGGTCATCTTGACCATATCCACTTTCAGGAACCACGGATTGAAGAAATAGGAGCCGGCCAGTATCACCTGCTCCTGCAGGCCTTTGAAGCCTCCGTTGGCGAGAAACAGGTCCGCGTCCTGGAATTTATTGTGCTCACCAACGATGCGGCCGGCGATCTGTCCTTCTTCCAGCGGGCGTCCTTCCAGCGTAGTGACGATACCCACTGCATTGTCGGGAACGCTGACCATATCGGCTATCTCCACTTCAAACAAAAAGGTATTGATACGATACGAACCGGGGGTGATGAACGCCGTCTGCCGGCCTTTGCGACCGCCGTTCCGAAGAAAGGCCACTGCGTCCTGGAAGGAGTCGCAGGGCACTTTGCGGGCGAGTATGGCCCCCGTCTCCAGCTCGGCGCCGTCTCGCGCGAGAACGAGACCGATCTTCCCGGTGGGAATGACCGTAAATGGCTCAAATTTGATCACGTACTGCCAGAACCATTTCCCGAAATAGACCCCGGGTGCCAGGGTCTGCGCCTGGTAACCGGCCTCGCCATCGGTCGCGATGATACGCCCTTCCGGCAGGGACTGGCGGCCTACGAGCTTGAATTTCTTGGTAACGAGTCCGATGCGGTCTTCAGGAACGATAATAACGCCAAAAAAGACGCGCAGGATGATACGGTAAAGGATGATGCAGAGTACGGGAATACCGATGATCAATATCCATTTGATCATCGTCGAAGAGGAGTCCATAATATAGAAGTTTAGGTTTTAGCTGGTCCGAATATAGCATACCGGATCGAGCACACAAAGTTTGTGCAAAGACGATCGGACCGCTAAAGGATAATCAGTTGACGACCAACACTCTCGTTGGTGTAGGATAGACGACGGTGCCGTCGTCCAGCGTGATCCGGAAGTAGAACCGGTTGACCAGCTCTGTATTCAGCTTGAAGGTCTCCCTGGGATAGACGCTATGATAGACGCTCAGTGAGGTCTTGAACGTCACAGTAGCCCCGCTGCCGGGAATGACGGGCACGGGATAAAAACCCGAGCTGCCCGTGCTCTGGATCGCCGCATAGCTGGAAGAGGTCGCGACTTTGGTGATCTCCTTTATCGAACGGCCGGCAGCAGAGGCAAGGACCATATTGATCGTAATGCTGCTGTCGCCGCCAACGCTGGCGGTTACCGTCGGATCGGGGCGAAAGCCAACCGCATTCTGTACGCTGATCGGCGCGTCGCCTCCGTTGTAAGCCGAATAGTTGGGACCAAAGCCATTTTGCTTCGAGCAGGAGCAAAGCAGGGCCATTGACAAGACGAGGCCTGAAATTCTATTGATCATATGATGTCTCATTTTTAGGTAAAAAATTTATTTTGCCCACCAGAGCTTGACGTCCACCAGGGGTCTCGGGTTGGGCGCATTGGGGTTTGTCGACAGTTCTGTATTGGTGTAAGGAAGGCGTGTGGGTATTACCGTTGGGTCGTCACCGCCCGGGTTATTGGGCAGGGCCAGAACCGGGTACCCGGTGCGGCGATAGTCGTCGAATACTTCGATGCCGTTGCCGATCCATGCGATATACTTTTGCGTGATTATCTGTTTGAGCATATCCTGTGTAGAGCCCGTAAGCGTTACAACACCCGGGTTGGCGGCAAAATAGGCCGTGATATCGGAAGCAGCCATACCCACCTTCGTCATCGAGGCCCTAATACCCGCCTGGTAATAGGCATTGGGGTCCCCGGGCGTACCCAGGATCAGCGCCGCTTCGGCAAGGATGAACTGGGATTGGAAATTGGTGAGCAGACGGATAGGCGCGTTGCCCGTCACCCCGATCAGGTAGGTCCCGTACTGCGACCGGTTGGCTACCGCCGGCGCCACGGCATTGCTGCCGTTGTCGAATCCTACGAATGCGCCGTTGGGCTTGGTGAAGAACTTCGCCAGGCGAAGGGTGTCGTTAAGGCCGTTCATCAGGTTGAGAAGACGCAGGCTCAGCATCTGGTCACCGGTCCGGTTGACATAATTGAAGTTGTAGATAGGATTCTGATTGCCGGTACCGGAACCGAACGGCACTTCGAAATCCAGGCTGTTGTCGTTGATAAAGTTGTTGCCCGATAGCACGCTGCTGATGACGGACTTTGCCAGCATAGGATTGGTATTCGTCAGCATGATGGCGAATTTCAGCAGCAGCGTGTTCCCCATTCTCTTCCACTTCGTAATATCCCCGCCATAGACGATATCGTCGGTCTTTGGCTTGAAGAAGCTGGTCTTGTCCAGGTCTGCCATCCCGCTGGCGACCAGGTCGAAAAGGCTGCGGATGCCCAATGAAGGATTGCCCTGGTAGATATCCTGTACCTTGTCAAAGCGGGGATACAGATAGGTAGACGGCTGCCCCGCCTGCGAATAGGGAACATCCCCCCAGATATCCGTTGCCAGCGAAAAGGCATAGGCCATTTCGAGCTTGGCGATACCGGAGTAGACCGGGCTGGAGGCCGAGTCCAGGTTGATCAGGGTCTGACAGTTGTTGATGCTGCCGCCATATATTTCGCCGTTCCACTGGTTGTCAAAGGCGCCGCTGAAATTATAGACGTCATAGCCCTGTGTCTGGTTGGCTACGCCCGCGATATGCTGCATGATCGCAGAGGTGGCGCGGTCCAGGTCGTTGCCGTTGGCGAATGCGATACCGATGGTCGCCGTAGGCAGCAGTACGGTAGACGGCACCGTTTGCGGGTTATTCGGACTGGTATTGACATTGAGATATTTCTTGCAGGAGCCGAGCAGCAAGGCCACCGGCAGCAAGCAGATCAAAAAGTTTTTATAGCGCATGTTTTGAATTTTAGAGTTTGTTACAGGGATACTTTCAGGTTAGCACCGATGGTCCTGGCATTGGGAGCGCCCTGCAGGTCGAGCCCGCGGATATTGCCCGCCCCCTGCGTGTTGATCTCGGGATCGAAAAAGGTGTTCGGTGCGACGTGAAATACGTTGTTGGCAAAGACGGATATCCGGACATAGTTGATATGCCAGCCCTTTACAAGACGCGAAGGGAGGTCATAGCCCAGCGATACTTCCCGCATACGGAATACCGTTGCATCATATACGTTGAACTCGCTCTGCAGGCCGCCCATTACGCCCCAGTAGGTCTGGGCCGGTATCTGGATATTGTTCCTGATATATTTCCCGCCGGAGAGTATCTCTCCCGGCAGTATCCATGGCTGCTCGCGGTCTTTTGCCGTCTCTATCCAGGCGCCGCGGGACTTGTACGCAGCCGCCGTAAAGGATAGCAGCTGTCCTCCTTTTGTAAAATCGAAGGTGAAACCCAGGTTAAAGCCCTTATAGCGGAGCGTATTGGTCACACCCATCGTGTATTCCGGATTGGGGTTGGACAGCACCTGGTTTGCGATGGTGGTGGCATAGACGCCCGTGCCCGGGTTGATCAGTCGGGCCCCTGTTGCGCTGTCACGCGGGATCAGACCACCGATGATAACGCCATAGGGCTGGCCGACCTTGATGGAAGGTATCGAACCTATAAAAGCGTTGCCCGGTATGCCAAAGCTGGTGATGCCGGGAGCGATCGAGGTAACCTTGTTGACGATCTTCGTAAAGTTCGCGGAGATATCCCATTTGAATGCCGGCGTAGCTACCGGGGTTACCGTGACCAGCAGCTCGACGCCCTTGTTGGTCATGCGGCCTGCGTTGACGGTCTTGGTCTGGTTGCCGGTAGAAGGAGGTATGCCGACATTGAATATCTGGCTGGTGCTGATCGTATTGAAATAAGTTGCGTCGACGGAGATCCTGTTCTTCCAGAAGCCCAGGTTCACTCCCGCCTCGTACGACGAAGTGAACTCCGGCGCCAGCGTCGAGTCGGCTATATTCGAGTTGAGCGTAAAGCCCGGGACAGAACCGTAGGGGAAATTGAAGTTGGCCACATTGTTGCCATAGGACGCTTTGACAAAGGTATTGGACAGCAGATAGGGCGGCGCGTCAGAGCCGACCCTCGCATAGCTTGCCCGTATCTTACCATAGCTAAGAATGTCCGACTGCACCTTGAAGGCGTCTGTAAATACAAAACCGGCGTTGACAGAAGGATAAAAGAAAGTATTCTTGAAGGTAGGCAGCGTCGAGCTCTGGTCGACCCGGCCGGTCAGCTCAAGGAACAGGTAATTACTGTAGGCAAAGGACAGCTGTCCGTAGTAACCCAGGAGGCGCTGCAGGTTGGTCACTTCCGTCGAGCCGATGTTAAAATTGGCGCCGGTGCTCACGTTGAAGAACCCGGGTATGGATATCTGGTCGGCCTGCACCGTCACAGTCTGGCTGCGGCGCTGGTTGATGTTCTGACCCAGCAGCGCCGAAACGTTGAGGTCTTTTATGAACACGTCGTTCTTGTGCGCGGTGATGAGCAGGTCTCCGTTGAGCTCGCTGCGGTAGATGGTGCTTTCCAGGTCCTGTCCGGCGGGCACGCGGGCGGAAGTGATGGCAAACACCTGTTTGCGCCGGTCGGTATATGCGTCTATACCTAGTCGGTAGCTTACGTTCAGCCATGGGGCAAGATCATATCCCAGCGTCACGCTGCCCAGCGTGCGGGTAAGGTTGCTCGTGAGAGGGTCGTTATAGGAGTCGAACCAGGGATTGTCCTGGCCGGTGATGGGCCAGTTGTTCGAGCCGTCCGGGTTTTGATAGGTATGCTTCGTCTTATAGCCGGTGAGGTCGATGCTTCGTGCCAGTCCGAGCACTACGGCCAGCGCGCTGGCGCCGTTGCCGCCCAGGATACCGTTCTGCAGCGTATTGGTGAACGTGATGGAGCCCCCCAGGTGTATCTTGTCACGGAAGACCGTATTGCCGCCAAACTTCACGTCAGCCCGTCGCAGCGAAGTGTTCGGTAATATCCCGTTCTGCGAAAGATAGCCGCCAGAGAGGGTGAAATTCTGTCTGGCGTCGCCCCCGTTAATGATAAGGCTATTGTCCGAGATGGTGCCGGTCTGCCAGAAGTCGTTGATGTTATTGGGGTAGGCCTGGTAGGGCACCGGCTGTCCGCCGACGAGCAGGCCGTTGGCTACTGTTGGCGTTGTTCCGAATTTCGGTCCCCAGGAGTTGCCGCTGATCGGGTTGTACACGCCGTTGGTTCCCTGGCCGTACTGGTTCTGCGTTTTGGGAAGCCCTTCCGCATTCTGCCGGCTATAGGAAGTGCTGGCCGTGATCTCGCTCCTTCCTCCTGCACCACCCTTTTTGGTGGTTATGATGATGGCTCCGGCGGCGGCGCGCGAACCATAGAGGACGGCCGCGGCGGGGCCCTTGAGAATGTTGACCGACTCGACGTTATTGAGGTCGATATCCAGCGCACGGTTGGCGGGCTGGTTGTCGCCGAGGGTCCCATTCGGTCCGCCGTTGGTGCGGTCTACGTCATTGCTGATGGGAATTCCGTCCACGACGAACAGCGGCTGGTTGCTGCGGGTGAAGGACGTGATGCCGCGGATATTGATATTGACAGAAGCGCCGGCGCTGCCGCTGGCGCTGGTGATATTTACACCGGAGACCTTACCCTCCAGGGCATTGACGAGGTTGACCGAGCCCTTGTCTGCGAGCTGGTCGCCCCCTATTTTCTGGGTAGCATAGCCCAACGACCGCTTGTCCCGCACGATGCCAAGGGATGTGACCACGACCTCGGAAAGGGTCTTGTCGGAAGAGAGGAGGGAGATGTTGACCGTCGCACGACCCGTCACGTCCACTTCCTGCGTGGTCATGCCGATGGCCGAGACGAGAAGCGCCTTTGTGTTCGCGGGAGCGTTGATGGTAAAGCTGCCGTCAGCCTGTGAGCTGGTGCCCGTCTTCGATCCCTTGATCAGGATGCTGGCATTTGGAATGGGTTTCCCCTCAGGGTCCAGTATTTTTCCGGTGATCGTTCGAGTCTGTGCGAGAAGGTTCACAGATAGCAAGAGCATGCTACCTGCCAAAAGCAGAAGTTTTCTCATGTGAGTAGTTTTGGTTAATTAGTTTTCGGTAAACTAAATATAACCTAACCCTCCGCGAGAATTCAGCAAGCTCTTACTACTAATTTCCGGAGTATATTACTAACAAAATCGCCGGGTAAGTATTTACTTGTAGAGCAATTCGTAGTATTCGTGCGCCATCCGGCCGGCGTCGAACTGGTAGCGGACGTCCCGCATGCCGTTCTTGGCGATCTGGCGCCAGGTATCGTATTTCTCATAATAGAGCGGTAGTATCTCCTGCTGCAGTATCATCAGCAGCTTCTCGTAGTCATAGTCGTCCTGCTGCTCGACGTGCATGTTGGCATAGTCCGCCTTGGGTACGACGAAGCCGTTGTTGCCGTGGTTGATGAACTCGGGTATCCATCCGTCGTCGGTAGAGAAGTTGACGGCGCCGTTCATGGCCGCTGTCATGCCGCTGGTGCCGGAAGCTTCGCGGGGCACGCGGGGGTTGTTGAGCCAGCAGTCGGCCGCCTGTTTGAGGCGTTTGGACAGGGACATTTCATAGCCGATAAGCACGGCGACGTTCTTGTATCCCTTGCTCAGGTGGACGAGGTGATTGAATTCGTTGATCGCGGGATAGTCCATCGGGTATGGCTTGCCGGCCCAGATGATCTGGATAGGGTATTTAGCGTCGTGCACCAGCTGGTTGAAGCGGTCCATATTCCTCGTCAGGAAGCTTGCGCGCTTATAGCCCGCAAAGCGACGCGCCCAGACGATGGTAAAGACATTCGGGTCGAAGATCTTCCCCGTCTGATCGGCGACGATCTCAAAGCTCCTTTTCTTCATGTACTTCTTGCGGTCGTCCCACCAGTAGTCGTTGCCTTCTTCCATTTTCCGGTAGAGCTCCTTGTCGGCCCAGTAGCGCCAGTTCTGTGCGTTGGTGATCGAGATGATCGGACAGATGTCTTTATACTTGCTCCACATCGCGCGCGATACGTTGCCATGCAGCTGGGATACGCCGTTGGCCAGGTGGGCGAATCGCAGCGCTACCAGGGAGTGATTGAACGCGTCGTCTTCCAGCCCGGTGAGCTTCTTGACCTCGTCGACCGAAAGGCCGCAGAAATAGCTCATCTTATGACAGAGATAGATATCGTGCTTCTCGTTGCCGGCCTCCTCGGGAGTATGGGTCGTGAAAACCATCCGCTTGCGGACCTCTTCGAGGTTGTTGTTGTATTTTTTGTAGAGCCAGAAAGCCGAGCTGATGGCGTGGGCCTCGTTGAGGTGATAGAGCTCGGGTTTAAATCCCAGCTCGTCGACCAGCTGCGCCCCTCCTACCCCCAGGAGAATGAACTGCGCCACCTTGGTCGCGACGTTGGCGTCATACAGGCGGTGGGTGATCGTCTGTGAAACATAGTCGTTCTCGGGCACGTCGGTGCTCATCAGGAACAGGGGCGCGCTCTTGAACGTCTCGGGGTTGAGATAATAGACCTTGACCCATACCGGGTGGTCGTGAATGGTCACCCGGAATTTGATACCCGTATCTTCGAGGAAGCTGTATTGCTTTTCCATCCAGTTGACCTGCAGGGTCTGGTCCTGGTTGCGGGCCTGGTCGTAGTAGCCATATTTCCACAGGATCCCTATATTGATCATATTCTGGCGTAGTTCGTAGGCGCTGCGCAGGTGCGATCCCGCCAAAAAGCCCAGGCCGCCGCTGTATATCTTCAAAGGCTGGTGCACGGCGAATTCCATCGAGAAATAAGCGACCTTCTTCGAATACCGATCGTCCACGGCGTAAGGCACAACATAATTTTTAAAGCTCATAACAAATCCAAATAATATTTAAACTATATGTAAAAACTACGCAATATAACGTATATTCTATTTTCTTAATTGTATAAAGGACCTTTCTGGCTTTCGAGGCTCAGATTAAGCCTTGCTGGTCTTAATGGCCTGCCTGGGGGTCGGCTTTTGCTTCGTCTCGCCCTTGCGTTTTTCGAAAAAGCCTTCAAAAAAGCACTTGATATCCCGGTGTACACCGCAGCCGCCCAGTTCTTTCAGAGTGACCCCGCTGGCGCCGAAACTAAATTCGATCGCACAAGGGTCCGAATAGGATTTATAGCGGGCTACACCGGGCGAAACGAACCTGGCTTCGCCCTTCAGCTCGCCATTGCAGGTTGCATCATCCTTCTCGAAATGGATAAAGAACAGTATCCGGGTAGCGTCCCTTCCATCACGGATGGCAACGATATTCCGCTTGTTCTGGGCATAGTCGCCGGAGAACTTGTGCTTCCGGGGCAGGGTGTCGATGGGATTAAAGATCGGAGGTATTTTGGGTTTGGATTCGTTGGACTCCGTAAGGATGAGCACAAAGCCGCTTTCCTCGCTAAAGATATAGGCGTCCCGCTTGTACAGCAGCTGGCCGCCGACCTTTCGCTGGTGGGAGACCGTGAGCGTATACTTGTTGTCCATTCCAGCCATGCCGGTGACGCCGGACTCGTTGTCGGAATACAGGACGGGGAGGGCGGCGGAGAAATGGTTCTTCTTGTCAAAACAGATCACGTAGAGTATCCGCCGGTCTTTGGTCGTGCCCTTCACGAACAGGTAGGTCTCCTGTCGGGGCACCTTTACCTTGCCCACAGCATAGAGATGGGGATGGGCGTCCTTGCCGAACCAGCGGGTCAGCACGCTATCGGGGATCAGACGGGAGAACAGCTTGTTGTTGATGACGGCGCTGGCCGGCTCTTTGTGCCGGAATATCGTATCGGTGACCTGGTAGGGCAGTTTAAGGGGAGAGACCAGTTCGAGGAACTCAGGGATGCCAACCTCCTCATCGTTCTCAGCCAGGGACGCCTTTTTGCTTTTACACGAGAAGAATAACACCGACAAGACAATCAGCAACAGGTATTTATTCATAACTCCATATTTGGACTCCAACCGGTTCCGGCTCTAAAAGTAAACATTCGGGGCAAAGATCGGGCCGTGCCGGGTGTTTTTTTCCAAAAAATTAATTTAGATTTGTCTAAATTTAATTTTCGACAAACCAAAAATGGACGGAGTTCGCATACCTGGTATGCGGCCAATAAATAAAAATGATCTCGGTCAGTAAAGAGAACCATCTCAAAGCCATCTTCCACCTCCAGCAGGAGAAGGGTCTCGTTACGACCAACGAGCTGGCGGCGGCCTTGCAGACCCGTCCTGCCTCCGTAACGGACATGCTGAAGAAGCTGAAAGACCAGAAGCTGCTCATCTATGAGCGCTACAAGGGTTTCAAGCTGAGCGGCGAAGGGAAGAAAGCCGCGGTGCAGGTCATCCGTAAACACCGTCTCTGGGAGTATTTCCTGGTGGAAAAGCTTCAGTTCGGCTGGGAGGAAGTGCACGAGATCGCCGAAGAGCTGGAGCATATCACCAGCAAGAAGCTGGTCGACCGGCTGGATGCTTTCCTCGGCCATCCCGATACCGATCCGCACGGTGACCCCATCCCCGACAGTCAGGGCCGCATCCATTCCCGGCGGCAGTTATGCCTGTCCGAGCTGCCCCTCAACAAGGAGGTGCAGGTCTCCGGTATCGCCAGCCAGACCTCGGAGATGCTCGAAATACTGCAGCACAACCATATCCGGCTGGGGACCAGGCTGGAGATCAAAAAGAAATTCCCATTTGACGAATCCCTGGAAGTCAAGATACGCAACCGGCCACCGGTGACGATCAGCGCCCAGGTGGCAAAAAATGTACTGGTAAAAGATGACGAACCACTGGCAGAAAAACGTTAGCCTTAGCGAGGTGCACGGCAGCATCGATACGACCGCCCGGAAAGGTCCGTGGTGGCGACAGCTTTTTGTATTCTTCGGACCGGCCTACCTGGTGAGCGTGGGCTATATGGACCCCGGTAACTGGGCGACGGACCTGGCGGGCGGTAGTCGATTTGGTTACTCGCTGATCTGGGTGCTGCTGATGAGCAATGGCATTGCTATCCTTTTGCAGAACCTTTCGGCGCGCCTCGGCATCGTACGCGGACGGGACCTGGCGCAGGCCAACCGCGAGGTATATCCCGCTTACATCAATATCCCCCTCTATGTCCTGGCGGAGATCGCAATTGCGGCCTGCGACCTGGCCGAGGTTCTCGGCATGGCCATCGGTCTTCAGCTGCTGACGGGACTGCCCCTTGTATATGGGGTCTGCATCACGGTGCTGGACACATTTCTACTGTTATTTTTACAGCGCCTGGGCATGCGGCGCATGGAGGCCTTTGTCGTGGGCCTGATCGCCGTCGTAGGCAGTTCGTTCCTGGTGGAGATCCTGCTGGCGCGGCCGGCGCTGAAGGACGTCGTCACCGGCTTTGTCCCAAGGCTCCAGGGCAGGGAAGCATTATATATCGCCATCGGCATCATCGGAGCTACGGTCATGCCGCATAACCTCTACCTGCACTCCGCCCTCGTACAGACCCGGAAGATCAAGCCGGGCGCCGAACACGTTCGCAAGGCTCTAAAGATCAACTTTCTCGACAGCGCCGTCGCCCTCAACCTGGCTTTTTTGGTGAACGCGGCGATCCTGATACTGGCGGCTACTGTTTTTTTCAAATCGGGCAACACCAATGTCGCCTCCATCCGGGACGCCTACCGCCTCCTGCCCATGCTGGGGACCCAGCTCGCACCAAAGCTGTTCGCCATAGCTCTTATCGCAGCCGGCCAGAGCTCAACGCTGACCGGCACGCTAGCGGGCCAGATCGTCATGGAGGGTTATCTGCAGCTGCGGATCAACCCCTGGGTCAGACGGCTGCTGACACGGCTGCTGGCTATCGTTCCCGCTGTCATCGTCATCCTGATCTTCGGAGAGAACGAAGTGGACGATCTGCTGGTGCTGAGCCAGGTCTTTCTCAGCGTCCAGCTTGGGTTCGCCGTCATTCCCCTGATCCATTTCGTCAGCGACCGCAAGACCATGGGCGAATTTACAGCCAGTCCTGCGATCCGGACCCTCGCCTGGGCCGCGGCAGCCCTGCTGGTTTACCTCAATATAAGGCTGGTGATCGAAGAGACGGCGCCGTTCATGGCAGCCCCGGGCCATTTCATCCTGAAGGTGCTGATCACCCTGGCCGGGCTGGGAGCCATCCTTTTGCTGGGCTATATCAGCCTGCACCCGTGGATCGTCCGCCGCATCCGCCACGCACAGCCGCGCGTACACCCGCAGGCCGACAGCCTGAACGACTGGTCCGCGCCCACATTCCGTCACATCGCCATTGCCATGGACTTTAGCGAGCACGACCAGAAGCTGCTCGCCTATGCTATAGGTCAGGGTGGCAGCGCCGCCAGATATCTGCTGATCCACGTCGTGGAAAGCGCTTCCGCCCGCATGCTTGGGAAAGAGAGCGACGATTTCGAGACCCGCCAGGACCAGCAGCGGCTTGACCAGTATCAGCTGCTGTTGAACCAGAGAGGCATCGAGGCACATACGGCGCTGGGGTTCCGCCACCGGAGCCAGGAGATCGCGCGGCTGGCCAAAGAGCAGGGCGCAGACATGCTGGTGATCGGCTCTCACGGACACAGGGGGCTAAAGGACTTTATCTATGGGGAGACGGTGAATGCAGTGAGGCATGAGCTGAAGATCCCCGTCCTCGTCGTCAGCCTGTAAGCCTACCCTTCCCTTTTATCAGGTGCTTCAGCCGGCTGAAGGTCTCGGGCTTGATATTCAGAAAAGAGGCCAGGTACTTCTGCGGCACCCGCTGCATCATCTGGGGGTGTTTGCTGACATAGTCCAGGAAGCGTTCGCGCGTGCTCTTGTTCAGCTGATCGAAATACCTCCGGTCCTTCTTGACAAAGAGCTGGGAGATCAGCAGCCTGCCCATCCGTTCGAACTTGGGGATCTTTTCGTAGAGCTCCTCGAGGCTGTCGTAGGAGATGGAGAAGAAAATAGTGGGCTCGATCGTTTCCACTACCGAGCCGGAGGGCAGCCGGTTGTGAAAGGACAGCTCGGAATGGATGATATGCCCCTCGGTCGCCAGCTGAATGGTGGCCTCTTCGCCATTACGCAGCGGGAGGTATTTACGCGCCAGCCCCCGCGCAACGATGTTCAGATATCGTTCGGTCTCGCCTTCGCGGATCACTTTGACCTTTTTATCAAACTCCCGGATCTCGATATAGGGCAGCAGGAGGGCAAACTCCTGTCTGGTCAGCGGAGCATGGGCCGAAAGATAGTGATGCAGCCTGTCGAGTGCGGTCTTATAAAAATTGTTACCCCTGGTCATGTCTGGATGGATTTGATCACGACCGGACGTTTTCTGAGGAGGTGTTTCAAGCGACTAAACGTCTCGGGCTTCATATTGAGATAGGAGGCCAGGTATTTCTGAGGCACGCGCTGCATCAGGTCGGGATTGTTCTCTACAAAGCGCAAGAAGCGTTGACGCGCATCCAGGCGCATACACTCCAGCTCCCACTCCTCTTTCTGGAGGACGAATTGGGTCGTGATCAGGCGGCCCAGCCGTTCGACGGAAAAGCTCTGCTGATATAACCCGTCGAGGTGTTCCCGGGTTATGGAGAGCATCATCGTGGGTTCCAGCGTTTCGATAAAATAGCAGGAAGGATGTCCGGATAGAAAAGAGGCGGACGAGCTGATCAGCTGTCCCTCTTTTGCGATATTGGTGATCACTTCCGTTCGCCCCTTTATAAAATACATCCGCACCAGCCCTTTGACCACAAAGTTCATAAACTGTTCGACCTCGCCGACCCGGACCAGCTGCTGTCGCTTGTCAAAGCTTCTTACAACGATCTTTTCCGCCAAAAAAGCAAATTCTTCGTTGGTCAGTGCTACGTATCCCGACACATATTGGCGCAACATGTCTAACATAGGTGCTGTAAATGTAATAAAACATACTAAAAATGTATAACTGTCCTGTCCCGGAAGCAGGACGGCTGGCGAAAAAAACCCTGCCGCGGGGGACGGAAATCTGGGCATTATCCCTTACGTTTGTAAGTTTTTGAAAGTAAACAAGCAGAAATATGGCCAAAAAAATTAAAGTAGCAAATCCGGTAGTTGAACTGGATGGGGATGAAATGACCAGGATAATCTGGAAATTTATTAAAGACAAGCTTATTTTACCTTATCTCGACATCGACATCAAATATTACGACCTGGGTGTCGAATACCGCGATAAGACAGACGACCAGGTGACGGTCGACGCCGCCAATGCCATCAAGCAATATGGCGTCGGCATCAAATGCGCGACGATCACTCCCGACGAAGCGCGCGTAAAAGAATTCAATCTGAAACAAATGTGGAAGAGCCCCAACGGGACGATCCGCAATATTCTGGACGGTACCGTCTTCCGCGAGCCGATCGTGATGACGAATGTGCCCCGCCTGGTCACCAACTGGACGGCTCCCATCATCGTTGGCCGCCACGCTTTCGGCGACCAGTACCGTGCAACCGATACGGTCATCAAGGGCAAAGGCAAGCTGACCATGACCTTTACACCAGAGGACGGCAGCGCTCCCCAGACGTTTGAAGTATTCAACTTCAAGGGCGATGGCGTTGCGCTGAGCATGTACAATACCGACGAATCGATCAAGGGCTTTGCGAGAAGCTGCTTCAATATGGCGCTCAGCAAAAAATGGCCGCTCTATCTGTCTACGAAGAACACGATCCTGAAGAAATACGACGGTCGTTTCAAAGACATTTTTGAAGATATCTATAAGAGCGAGTTCAAGCAGAAATTCGAGGAGGCAGGTATCGTTTATGAGCACCGTCTGATCGATGACATGGTCGCCAGCGCGCTGAAATGGAATGGCAATTTCGTCTGGGCCTGTAAGAACTATGACGGTGACGTGCAGAGCGACTCCGTGGCACAGGGCTTTGGCTCCCTGGGTCTGATGACCTCGGTGCTGATCACCCCTGACGGCAAGATAATGGAAGCCGAGGCGGCACACGGTACGGTAACGCGCCACTATCGCGACCACCAGGCCGGCAAGCCTACCTCCACCAATCCCATCGCGAGCATCTTCGCCTGGACCCGTGGTCTCGCTTTCCGTGGGAAGCTGGACAGCAACCAGGAGCTGATCGACTTCGCCAATGCGCTCGAGGCAGTTTGTATCGAGACCGTCGAAGGCGGCAAGATGACCAAGGACCTGGCCATCTGCGTACACGGCAATAAGGTCGAGCACGGCAAGCACTACCTGTACACCGAAGAGTTCCTCGATGCGATCGACCAGAATCTGCAGAAGAAGCTGAAATAAGGAATTTTTTTAAATTATCTAATAAAAGCCCCCGCACTATAGCTGCGGGGGCTTTTAATTGTTAGTAAGCAAACATTTTTTTTTATTTATTTAAATTCCTACATTCGCGATACTTTCATTGTTAACCAAAACACCACTACACATGGCACAGCTGCTCCTATCGCTGCCGACAAGTCCATTTCATGGGCCGCCTTCTTACCAACATCAACATATTATTCTAACGACTCCTTTTACCGACAACCGATAAACGGCCGGTCATAACGGCATTTGTTGGCATATGCTAACAGCCGCACGCGTGCAATGGGCTATCCGATGCATGCGCTGGCAAGCTTTGTCTTATTCTTTCAAATCAAAACACTATCAACATGCGAAAACTGCTATTAATTGCAGGACTGTTTTTGCTTTCCGTGCAGCTGTTCGCCCAACAGCGTACAGTCACGGGAAAAGTCACCGATGAAAAGGGCGGCCCCGTCTTTGGGGCCAGCGTCACGATCAAAGGCTCTACGGCCGGTACTTCGTCCTCTGCAGACGGGGTATTCAGCATCGCGGTGCCCGCCAACGCCAAAAGGCTGATCATCTCCGGGGTTGGGCTGGAGACCCAGGAGATCGAGATCGCAGGGCTCTCGAATTTGAGCGTTGTCATGAAATCCCAGAACAGGAATCTGGAAGAAGTGCTCGTCGTCGGCTACGGCGTCAAGGCTGTAAGGGATAACACGGGCGCCATCTCCAAGGTGAAAGGCGAGAAGATCGTCTCCGATCCCGTCGTCTCAGTCGATCAGGCGCTGGCAGGAAAGGTCGCCGGCGTGCAGATATCGCTGGGTAGCGGCGTACTGGCGGATAGGACGGCTATCCGGGTAAGGGGTATCAACTCGATCTCTTCCGGTTCTCAGCCCCTTGTCGTCATCGACGGTATCCCCCAGAATGCCAACTCCTACAACCTCAACGGCTTCAACAGCGGAAATGGAACCAGGTTCGACCCCTTGCAGCTGCTAAATCCTAACGATATCGAGTCTATCGATGTTCTCAAGGATGCCGGCGCCGCATCCATTTATGGTAGCCGCGCCAGCAACGGCGTGATCCTGATCACTACCAAGAAAGGCCGCAAAGGAACAACCAAGGTGACGGTCGATTCCAAGACGGGCTGGGCCAGCGCGAGAAAGTTGCCCTCCGTGCTGAATGCAGACCAGTTCATCACGATCACGAATGAAAAAGGTTCCAACCGTTTTGGCGCCGGGTCTCCTGCCGCGAGCATGGCCAAGACCAGTGACGTGAATGGTGATGGCGTCAACGACAATACGAACTGGATGGATGTTATCTATCGTACGGGCCAGAGCTATGATAACTCGATCTCTTTCTCCGGCGGTGCGGACAAGCTGTCTGTATATGGATCTGCACGTTACCTAAGCCAGGAAGGTATCACGATCGGCAATAAGCTGACGACCGGTCAAGGGCGCCTGAATCTGGACTTCACCCCGAAGACATGGTTCAAATCAGGCATCCAGCTGAGCTATGCCAGGACCCTTAACGAGGGTGTTCTTACAGATGCATACATTGCCGGTACGACGATCTCCGGCTGGCAGTCCGAACCCAACGTATCACCCTATGACCCCAAAAATCCCACCGGCTATAACCTTACGGCCAACGGTCTGCTGGGAAATGGGAATAACGTGACCGCTATCGGTGGTGTCAACTACCTGCCAGGAGCTTCTTATTACGTGAATGTCCTGCCGCAGATCAACCTGCAGCGGAACAACAATACGGCGACGGACACGAGGGCCAATATCTACGGTACGATCATTCCCATCCCGGGCCTTAACCTGACCTCCAAATTCGGAGCGCAGTACATCACCAATTTCGAGGACCAGTACAGCTCTCCCCTCGTCAACGGTCTGGGCTATTCCTATGGCGGTCTCCTCCAGGAACAACGTCGCGAATTCGACCAGTGGGTGTGGCAGAACTACGCCAGCTATGACAGGACCATCGCGGGCGTTCACAAGATCGGTGTGATAGCAGGAACCGAATACCAGCGAAACAAGTCTTTCACACAATATACCGGGGCAAATAATTTCACTGATCCATTCTTCAATCATATTGTCGACGGCGCCTATACGAATACGCTGCCTGGTACGACGACTATCCTCGACAACACAGGTGGCAATCTCAGCTCGAATGGCCTGATCTCCTATTTCGGTCGCGCCAACTATTCTTTTGCCGGGAAGTATTTTATCGAGGGGTCCTTTCGGAGGGACGGCTATTCCGCATTCGGTACCAACTACCAGTTCGGCAACTTCCCCAGCGTAAGCGTTGGGTGGGAAATGACAAAGGAGGATTTCATGCAGGCCATCGGATGGCTTAACTACTTAAAGATCCGTGGCAGCTATGGCACGGTTGGGAACTCGTCGATCATCGGCGACTTTGCGGCGCGTACGCTCTACGGGGGCGCCGCATACACCAGCCTCAACGGCCTCGGTATTTCGCAGGCCGGCAACCCTAACCTGAGATGGGAAAGCGCAAAGAAGACCGACGTCGGCTTCGACGCAACCGTGCTCAAGGGCAAGCTTAACATTACGGCCGACTACTTCAACAACAAGATCGACCAGCTCATCCTTGCAGCGCCGACGCTGTATACCGTCGGCATCCCCAATTCCAGCATCTCTACCAACATCGGCGGGATGTACAATAAGGGCATCGAGTTGACACTCAGCAGCACGCCGGTAGCTACCAAAGATTTCACGTGGACTACTTCGATCAACTTCACCCGAATCTGGAACAAGGTAACGGGACTGGTGCCCTCCAATAACAATGCCGACATCGTGTTTGGTCAATCGGTGGCCAGCGTCGGCAAAAGGCTGGGAACCTTCTATCTGCCCAACTGGGCTGGTGTAGATCCGCAAACGGGCAATCCCCGCTGGTTTGCCAAAGATGGAAGTATCAAGCAGTACAACTATGGTGCTACAGGGAATCAGATCTGGACGGACGACAAGGGGAAACCCGTTGCAGCGCTTAGCGGTTCGGACTTTGTCTATCAGTCGAGGGCTGGTCTGCCCACCTTCTATGGCGGCTGGGACAATACTGTCACCTATAAAGGGTTCGACCTGAATATCTCGATCTCCTACTCTGGCGGCAACTATATCTATAATAGCTCGAAGGCAGGTATGATGACCAACCAGTTCAGCAACAACTTCACAGACATCCTTAGAAGATGGACGACTCCGGGACAAGTGACCGACGTTCCCAAGCTCTGGCTGGGCAGCGACAATACCGGCAACCAGGCTTCCACGCGCTGGCTCGAAAAGGGTGATTTCATCCGTTTGCGGACGATCACTCTCGGCTATAATGTTCCCAAGAAGATGCTGACCAGGATCGGCTTTGAGAATATCCGGGTCTATGCGCAGGCGTTCAACCCGTTCGTTATCACGAAATATTCTGGTCTGGACCCCGAAGTAAGCACGGCGGGTACTGTGCAGAACACCTCTACCAACAATGGCAATATCCAGGTAGGGGTCGATTCCCGTGCTACGCCTCAGCCGAAGATCTTTACTGTCGGTCTAAACCTGGGTTTCTAAACATCTAATTCAAGGAAAAATGAAAATTAAACATATCGTATTCAGTTGTCTCATCGCAGGCGCCATCCTACCCGCCTGTAAGAAGTCCGATCTATTCAAGGACCCGCAAAACGCCATCCCTGCAGACCAGGCATACACGACCCCTGATCGGATCGAGAAATCCTCCGTCGGGATGTACGACGCGCTGCAGAATTCCAACTTCTTCGGCGGCCGCGTATTGATCTATGCGGATATCCGCGGTCTCGACGCTATCCCCAGCAGCTATTTTGGCAATATGGGCTTTTATAGCAGCGCCAATTCCAGCGATGGCACCATTGGCGACGCCTGGAAGGGCGCATACCGGACCATTTACCAGGCTAACCTGTTTCTCGCAGGGTTCACGCCCAATGCGGGTCTCGTATCGACGGCCAAAGCCAACCAATATATCGGCGAAGCCAAATTCATCCGGTCGCTGGTCTATTTTTATCTCGTAAATCTTTGGGCGCAGCCTTATAACTTTACCGCAGACGCCTCGCATCCCGGTGTTCCCCTGGTTTTGGCTCCCGCTGTCGATCCTTTTGCTACTTCCAACAATATTCCCCGGAATTCTGTAAAGGAAGTATATGCTCAAATGGAAGCCGATCTGCTTGATGCCGAAGCAAAGCTGCCTGCTTCAGGAGGAGACGCATTCACCACGGTAGCACGGGCTACCAAAGGCGCGGCAAGAGCGCTGCTGATGCGTCTTTACCTTTATAAGGGCGACTGGGCAAAAGCCAATCAGTATGCAGATGCTGTGATCGGGATGAGTAGCTATTCCCTCAATGTCAACAATCCGATGCTCGCCTTCCGCCCGCCCTATACGACGACGGAATCCATTTTCTCTGTAGCGATGAGCGGCGCCGACAACCCGAATACCAACGCCTCTCTCGGTCAGCACTACGGACCCAGGGCAAGGGGCGATATTGCGATCAGCACGGATTTCATCAACCTGATGGATACGACCGTAGACCGCAGATACCGCGCTTTTGGCGGTGACTCCATGATAGAGATATCCAATAAGGCCTACTGGACGAGGAAATACACGGGGCTTACGACCGATTTCGTTCCGGTACTTCGCTATGCAGAAGTGATCCTTTCCAAAGCGGAAGCCCTGGCCAAACTGGCCAATGGCACGGTCGACGCAAACGCTGTTGCCCTGGTCAACCAGATCAGGTCGAGAGCCAATGCGGCACCTATCGCTCCGCTCACACAACAGGACCTGATCAATCTTATCATAAGAGAAAGACGGATCGAGTTCGCCTTCGAAGGCCAGGGCTCGCTGGAATTCCAGAGAAACAAGATGGACCTGCCTGCGCACAGCACGGTCCCTTTGCAAGCCTGGGGCTCCAACTACAGGGTTCTTCCCATTCCGAAATATGACACGGACAAGAACCCGAGCCTCAAGCAGAATGACGGTTATTGATCCATGTTGATAGTGCTAACCGGCCGGCTCTTCTGAGCCGGCCTTTTTATTTTGAGAGCGTATTATAGTTATTGAACGCGCCTCCCCGCGTCGCAAGGAGCCTCTTAGTCCGTCCCGCGCGCAGCAGGCTTTGCAGCCGCCCATCCGCTGGCGCCCCTACCCGATCGAGACCCGCAGCAGTATAGATCGCGCCGAAGGGCTGCAGCCATGCGCCTTCCTCGTAGACATAAAATTCATATCCCCCTTCATCGCGATAGCAGGCGATCAGGGTCTCCAGCGTAGCGGCGTCCATATCCAGCATATCACAGGCGAGCAGCAAAATATCGCGATCAGGGTGCAGGCGGTGGGCCGTAAACAGACCATTCAGCGGACCGGGGAGTCCGAGCGCATCGAAGACCAGTTGTTCTTCGGGGATAATTGCGCCGTAGGTGGCACGCTGCCCGGAATTGACAGAATATACAACGGGGATGTGTAGCCGATTCAATTTTTCCCCCATATGCAGCGCCCAGGGAATGCCATCCTTCAGCATCAGCCCCTTGTCCTGGCCCATACGACGGCTTTCGCCGCCACACAGCACGAGACCGAGTAACGAAAACGGGGAACCGACGGGAATGTATGCGGGTGATCGGGAGTCCGTCCTTATTGCGGGTTGGGAGGTGCGGCCGGACATCGGATCAGAATTTCTTGTCGGAATGCCCCAGGCTTTTCTCGGGGTTGACCTTGTCCCTGACCAGCTGCTTCAGCTCTTTGATCTCGGGGAACCGGCCCTCGCGCCGACGGTCGAAGAGTATCTCGTCATCGATCGAAATGATATAAGTGCCGGCCAGTGTCGCCGGCTGGAGACTTACCGCATGGATATCTGTCGCGAAGGTAGTCAGCAGCTCCTGGGCCATATAGGCAGCCCTGAGCATCCAGCCGCACTGCGGGCAGTATTCGATGGTTATCGTGGGCTTCATGGTTGGTGCTTAGGGTCGGTCTCGTAAATATGTTTATGGATATCCCCCGTCACGGTGTGACAGTTGCAGTTGTTGCCCCACTCCTTTGTCCCGTCGGCATAGTGCTCGCATTTCCAGATGGGGGCTTCGTGCTTGATCCGGTCGATGATATACCGGTTGGCGGCGTAGGCTTCGCTGCGATGGGCCGAGGCCGTAATGACGACGACGGCGCTGTCGCCGACGGCCACCCTTCCGACGCGATGCTGGGCGACGGCAATGTGCAGCTGCCATTTCCCGCGGGCTTCCGCCAGTATCTCCCCGATGAGCTTCTCCGCCAGCGGACCATATGCCTCGTATTCAAGACCGAGGACGGCCTGCCCCTTGTTGCTGTCGCGGACCTCGCCGCTGAACAGGACGACGGCGCCGGCGCCGGGATGATGTGCGCGGGACAGCAGCCCGACAACATCCAGCGGCTCAGCCGAAAGGGCGGGGATATCCGACGGATGGGCCGGGTTTACCGCGGCATCCCCGACCGGATGGACCGGGGCTCCGGCAGAGGCCCCACTAACCTCCGCTGCTTGGGGGTATGATGACGACGGTGTCATGCGCGTTCAATTTGAAATTCTTATCGATAAACCCTTCTTCGACGGCAAAACGGCAGGTAGACAACAGCGGGCCTGCATTGCCGTTGATCCCTACCAGGACGGCTCTCAGCTCGTCCGTGTTCGCTATTTCCTCCCGGAGCTCGAACTCCGCCTGAAAATAGTCCTTCAACCCTGCGTAGACGTGAATTTTCATCCGTACATAATTATTTTTAATGGTCGAATGGAACCTCGCTGTTCATCCCCCTGTGTGTCAAAATTTGTCATGCTCGGTTTCATGCTTTTTTTTGTTTTATCCCGACAAAGTGTCCGGCCGTCGACCCCGAACTATCCCCCGATCTGTAACATGCTCAGGTCGCTGCCCGTAAACCGCACCAGCTGTTTCTGCGCCATCGCCTGCTGCAGCTTTTCGCCCCATTGCTCCTCCGTCTCTTCAAGACCCAGCGATATCGGGTGGTTGCTGCTCAGACAGCCATAGATATTCCCGCTGCTGTCCAGCCGAAGCCGGTCGCAGTCGCGGCAAAAAGGTTCGCTCTCGTTGGCGATGACACCGATGACCGGGCCTCCCTGTGCCTGCCAGTAGCGGGCAGTGGCCGAAGCTTCCCTGTCCAGCGGGGTCAGGACATACCGGCGGGATAGGATATCCAGTATCTCCTCCTGTGTCAGCAGGTGACGATCGGCCTGCGCGTACAAATGGCCCATCGCCATCACTTCCAGGTAACGGATCTTCAGCCCTCTCTCAGCGGCAAATGCAGCCAGCGGAAGCAGCTGTGATTCATTGATCCCCTTCATCGCTACCGTATTCAGCTTGACGTTCATTCCGGAAGCCAGCGCCGCGTCGATCCCGCGGACGATGCGATCGACCGAATGGCGTCTGCTCATGGCAAAGAACACGTCCTCGTCGATGGCGTCGAGCGAGACGTTGATCGACTGCATCCCAGCCTCTTTCAGCGGAAGGGCCAGCCTTTCCAGCAGAAAGCCGTTGGTCGTCAGGCTGATCCTGGGAATCCCGATCGCCTTTATCCCCCGGATCAGCTCCACCAGTCCCGGGTAGAGCAATGGCTCCCCGCCCGTCAGCCGTATCGTCTTTAGCTGCAGCTGCCGGTGTAGTCTGTCGATCATCGCCAGCAGCCGGTCCGCCGCCATCGTATCGCCCTTTCCGGATCCATTGGCCTGCTTCAGCTCGTCATTCCCTGAGACACAGTAAACACAACCCAGGTTACAGTGATGCAGCAGGCTTACCCTCAGGGTACTAAAGCTCCTTCCATATTTATCGGCGATGATGGACATTTATTTATCGACTAGATTCTATAAAGGTACGACAGTTACCGGGGATTTCTCTATGGGAATATAGTCGGTTGCCGGCGCCCCGCAGACGCCACAGGTATAGGCGGCGGCAATCGATGAAAAGCTCGTCCCCGCGGCTATTCCGTTGTCGGGGTCCCCGTATTGTTCGTCGTAGCAGGTGAGACAGTGACGGCAGCGGTATAGCTGACGCTCAGAAGGCGGCGATACAGAGCCGGAAGGGGCATTGGCTGCTGTGGGCAGGGTGGCTTTTTCGTTCTGGAGCCGGTAAAACTCTTTACAAAGCGAGACGAGATAAGGAAACAGATTTTCCTTTTCCAGGTCCTTCCGGAAGACGATATATTCTTTGGAATGCGGATCAAAACCAGGAGTATGCTGTATCTCGTAGCGGTCCAGCAGCTTTAGCTGGCCGGGCCGGAAGCCCTCCTGCTTGCGGATGATGATCGATCCGGACAAACCGGAGCCCTTCCGGGTCTTGATCGAAAAGGTCAGCCCTTCGGTGCGGATATCGTCCTGATCGAACTGTCGTACAAGATACCTTTTCAGCCGAAGCCCTTCGGGGCAAAAATCCTCCATCTGCCAGTTGAGCTCGCCGGAGGCATGACGTACATTGATACGGTGCTTACCAAGGGCAAATTCCCAGAGCGGCAGGTCCTGGTCCTCGATACCCTTCACCAGCAGGGATTTCCATGGCGTGGTGTACAGCTGGCCTATCTTGGTCTGGAGACAGACGAGACAGACGGCCTTGAGAAAATCCAGCGGGAAGAGCTCTTCCCGGCGGTAGATGCCGAGCCAGCTCTTATTGCCATAGCGGTTGAAACCCTCGTAGTAGGGAACCGTAAACGGTGGCAGGTCCAGCGGTGGGGGGACGGTTTCTTCCGGGAAAGAAGAATGGATGGCCGTATAGAGCTGCTCACCCCAGGCGCCGCCCGGCGGGGCGCCACCTTCCATAAAGTATTCTTCTATCAGCTTGCTTATACGCGGAATGTCCGGCGAGTAAATACCCGCCTTCCAGGCATACAGGTCATTCGTCCCCGGCCGGCGGATATAGAGGTGCCAGCGATTATTGATCGCGGAGCTGATAAAGTTGAGGTGGCCGGTAAAGAACGGTATCAGGCTCTGGCTGCTTTCCACAAGGTTGATCTTTAGCCTCGGACGAAAATCAAAGCCCCCCAGGATATCCTTGTAGAGCCCCTCGCTGACCCAGGCCGACCGGCTGAAAACGGCCTCCGTCACGTACGAGCTGATGATATTGGGATGCTGGTCGCCGTCCGGCTCGAAGAATATCCCCGCCTGCTCGAGTTCGCCGAAAAATGCTTCACTATAGGTATCGGCGACCTTACAGTACAGCTGCTGGCGGGCGCCAAAACAGCATTCGCTGACCCGCGCGCGGCTCGCCGCCTCCACGATGGTGTAGAGGTCTCCCGCGGCGATGATGCCGCCGGGAAGGTTGATCTTTACGAGATGATTTTTACGGAACATTCTTCCAGTATTTTTTTTATCTCCGGCCGGCAGCTGCCACACCCGGTTCCTGCACCGGTTGCCGCAGCCAGAGCCGCCAGGTCGCAGTGGCCGGCCGCAACCGCCTTTTCCAGGTTGCCCCGCCCAACGTTGTTGCAGCTGCAGACCAGCTGCCCCAGCACAGGCTCCGCGCGCGCACCGCTGCGCAGCAGGCTGAGCCGCTTGTCGCTGAGCTCGATCCCTTCGGTTATCCATTCCCGGAACTGACGGAACTCCTCCTTGTCCCCGACCAGAATTGCCCCGACCAGCCGGTCCTGGTGAATGATACATTTCTTGTAATACCGTCTTGCCTTGTCGATAAAGACGATCTCTTCGTATTCCCGCGTATTGGGACTCTCCGGAAGGCCGATGCTGCAAAGGTCGAAGCCATGGATCTTGATGATGTTCATGGGAACCGTACCCCGGTAGTGGCTGGCAATATCGCCGTGCAGATAACGGGCCAGTACCGCGGCCTGCTGTTCGGCGGCGGCGGTGAAACCATAACAGCTGCCGTTGAACTCCGCTATCTCGCCGATGGCGTGAATATCGGGGTCGCTGGTCTGGAGACGCCCGTTGACGACGACGCCGCGGCGGATCTCCAGTCCCGCCGTTTTTGCGATCTCGATATTGGGCACGGTGCCGATGGCAAAGACCAGCAGGTCGCAGTCGAGCACACGGCCGCTGCGAAGTCTCACGCCCGTCAGTTTAGACTGGCCATAAAAAAGCTGGACCTCGTCCGTATAATAGACCTCACAGCCCAGGTCGACGATCTCTTCGTGCAACAGCTGACTGCCCAGGGCGTCCAGCTGGCGGTCCAGGAACCGGCTGCTACGGTGAACGATCGAAACCCGGATATTCATTTCCCGCAGGGAAGCGGCCAGCTCCAGCCCCAGCAGCCCACCCCCGACAACGACGATATGCCCGTTCTCGGGTACCCGTTGCCTGAACTGATCGGCGTCCATCCGGCTGCGCAGCGTGAAAATTCCATCCAGCGCAGGCAGGCTCTTCGGCAGCGCGGCCCGGCTGCCCGTCGCAAGAATGAGCCGGTCATAGTGCGTCACCGCGCCGGTCGAGTCGACCACGTATTTCCCGGCCCGGTCGATGCGTTCGACGCTGATCCCCCGGCGTAGGTCGATGGCCATATCCGACTCCTCTTCGTCTTCCATGCGGACCAGGTCCTGCCAGGTCTGGGTGCCGCTGATATAGTCGGGCAGCTGGACGCGGTTATAGAAAGGCAGGTTCTCCTTGCTGAAGATGACGATCTCGTCTTCCCTGTTGAGCTCGCGATAGCTGCGGACAAAGCCGTGAGCGCCCGCCCCTGCTCCGATGATCACGATCCTTTCCTTCCGTTTTTTATATCGTTGTACAGCAACCGCACAAAACTTAAAGTCCGGCTCTTTCGAGACAGGGTCCACCAGGTTGTTGGTCACATTGTTCGCCCGGTTGAGGTCGCTGCCGAGGATCTTACCCCAGTGCATCGGCAGGAATACCGTATTCTTCTTCACCGTATCCGTCACCCTGACCGGCACCCGAACCTCCCCGCGCCTCGACCGCACCACCACGATCTCTCCGTCTTCCAGACCCTGCTCTCTGGCGTTAAAAGAATTCATCTCCAGGAAGGACTGGGGGATATGCTGTTTCAGTCTGTTCACTTTTCCGGTCCGGGTCATCGTGTGCCACTGATCGCGGATACGCCCTGTTGTTAGTACCAGCGGGTAGTCTGGGTCCGGCAGCTCGCCGCGAAGCCCGTCTTCGGCCGCATGAAATACCGCCTTGCCGCTGGCAGTATGAAATCGCTTATCGAGGAATAGCCTGGGCGTCCCCTCCCCCTCGCTGCCTGCGGGATAGGGCCACTGCACCGAGCGCCGGCGTTGCAATATTTCATAGTCCAGGCCGCTGATATCGATAGAGGTCCCCGCGGTCAGCAGCGCGTGCTCGCGGAAGATAGCCGCGGGTCCGTCGTAGTCAAAACCGGGAAAGCCCATCTTCTGCGCCAGCCGGCTGAGGATGACGGAGTCGGGCAGCGCTTCACCCGGAGGGTCGAGCGCCTTGTCCAGCAGCGATATCCGACGCTCGGAATTGGTCATGGTCCCCGTCTTTTCGGCCCAGGTGGCGGCGGGAAGGATCAGGTCGGCATAGGCCAGGGTCTCCGGCTTCTGGCTGACCTCCTGTACCACGACGAATCGGGCCTTTTTCAAGGCCGCCTCCGCCTTCCGGATATCGGGCAGGCTGACCAGCGGATTGGTCCCCATGATCCAGATGGCTTTCAGCTTTCCGGCTTCCATCGCCTCGAACATTTCGGTTGCCGTCAGCCCCGGCGCGGCAGCCAGCGGTCCGCAACCCCAAAAATCTTCTACCTGTTTGCGATGCTCCGGATTCGACAGATCGCGGTGCGCCGGCAGCAGGTTGGCCAGGCCACCCGTCTCACGGCCGCCCATCGCGTTGGGCTGACCGGTGAGGGAAAAGGGTCCCGCTCCCGGACGGCCGATCTGCCCCGTCAGCAGATGCAGGTCGATAAGGGAAAGCACCTTGTTCACGCCACTGACGCTTTGGTTAAGTCCCATCGTCCAAAAGCTGATGTATGCGTTGGCCTCGCCGATCCAGGAGGCCGCTGTAAAAATATCCTCCACGGGCAAACCACAGATGACAGCGGCCTCTTCGACGGTCCGCTCGAATACCCGTGCACGGTAGGTCTCAAACTGAAGCGTATGCTCGCGTATAAATTCCGGGCTAAAGCTCCCCCCTTCGATCAGTATCCTGCCGATGGCGTAATGGAGCGTCATATCCGTCCCGGGATTCAGCGGCAGGTGAAGGTCCGCGACCGCGCAGCTGTCCGTACGGCGGGGATCGGCGACGATGATCCTTACATCCGGATTAGCGGCCTTATGGGCTTCTACCCTTCTCCAGAGAATTGGATGACACCAGGCGGGATTGGCGCCGGTTACAAAAAAGCAGTCGGCCAGCTCGATGTCCTCGTAGCTGACCGGCACGCTGTCCTCGCCAAACGCCATCTTATGGGCCGCCACGGCGCTGCTCATGCAAAGCCGGGAATTGCTGTCGATATTATTGCTGCCGATGAATCCCTTCATCAGCTTGTTCACCACATAGTATTCTTCCGTAAGACACTGACCCGAGATATAGAACGCGACGGAGTCGGGTCCATACCGGGCGATCAGAGATCTGAAAACTGCCGCTGCCCTGTCCAGCGCCTCGTCCCATCCCACCCGCTGCAGGGGCATATGGCGAGCCGGCCGCATCTGCGGAAAGAGAAGGCGGTCACTGCGATCGTTGGCCGTGTGGTGCAGGTTGAGTCCTTTGCTGCAAAGCATGCCCTTGTTCACAGGATAGTCGGCGCTGCCTTCGACAGATATACGCCCCTTCTTGTCCTTATAGATAGTGACCCCGCAGCCTACACCGCAATAGCAGCAGGTCGATGAAAAACGTTCCGAATGACGAGGGTTGACAGACATAAGTAAATTCAAATAGTTAAGCCGTAGCCGGAGCAGGACGACCGCTCGCCTCAGCATCCGCCTTCCTGAACCGGGTCAGAGATACCACCGCAGCAATGATCACAACCGTCGTCCCGATATAGGTGAAAGCTTGACCGTAAGTGATGGAATCCGATTTGAACAGGAAGCCGAACAGCATCCCGCCCAGGTTCCCTCCTGCTCCGACGACCCCGCTGATGAGGCCGACATTTTTTTCATTGACGAAGGGAACGATACCGTATACGGCGCCATTGGCCATTTTTAAGAACAATGCAAATGTGATCATGAAGCCGATGGCCAGCCCAAAGCTAGGTGCATGTGCAAAAGCGATCAGCCCCAGCCCTTCCAGCAGCAGAGCGCCGGCAAGCAGTCCTCCTTTTCCCCGCATCCCCCAGCGAAGACCGGCCTTGTCGGATAAAAAACCGCCGAGCGCACGGGCGAAAATGTTCATGAAACCGAAAAGACCTGCCCAGAAACCGGCCCTGGCCTGCGGAAGATGAAAAGTATCCACGAAATGCAGGGAAGCCACGTTGTCAAAGGTGATCTCCATGCCAAAACACATCGCATAGGCCAGCGTCAGCGCAGCCACCCGCCAGTCGGCCAGCACCGACCAGTTGGTGGGGCCGGCAGCACCCGAAGTCTTGCGGATATCCGAAAAATTGCCGTCGGGCGTATCGACGGTATACCGATAGTACAGATAGGCAACCACCCACATCATGACGGCGGGAACCACCATCGCATACCTCCAGGCATAGTGGGGGGCATAGCCAAAACCCACGATCGCCGAAAAGATGAGGGGCATGACCATATTGGTCACTCCCCCGCCCAGGTTGCCCCAGCCGCCGGTGATCGCATTGGCGGTTCCTTTTATCTTAGCTGCGAACATCATCGAGGTATGGAATTGCGTGACGACAAAAGAAGCGCCTATCACGCCGATAGCTAATCGAAATAGCAGAAATGTCGTATAGCTGGTCGCCAGTCCGGCCAGCAGCACCGGGACCGATCCGATCAGCAGCAGACCCACGGCCGTCTTGCGGGGACCGATGCGGTCGCAGAGCTTGCCGATCAGCAGACGCGCGATGATCGTCGACGACACCGACGCGATGATGGTATTGCCGACCTGGGCCTTGGTCAGTCCGAGGTCGGCGCGGATCGCCGGCATCAGGGGCGCGAGGCCGAACCAGCCGAAGAAGCAGACGAAGAACATGAGCCAGGTAATATGAAAGGTCCGCATCTGGATCGTGTCCAGGGAGAAAAGACGGATGCGGTCGAGCTGTTTGTTGGTCATTTTTCAGTTAGTTTATTTTGTCAGGAAATCAGGTCTGATGTTGAGCTGCAGATAGGTCCACGCGGCGTTGAGCCGGGCCGTCCCCGGCGTTATCCCTTTGGCGTACTCCATGCTGTGGGTCGCAAAAAGCGCGCAGCTGCCGAGTTCCACCGTCGTGATCTTGTTCAGCTGGTAGTTCATAATGGCGTCGACCTCGCTACCGAGACCGCGCGACATCCCGCTGCCTTTTACGTCCTTCTGCGCAGCGGCCAGCGCGAAATAGTGATAGGTGAGCTCCAGCGTCAGCCGGCCATTTGGCGAAGTGTATTTACCCCGGGCATACGGGTTGTTCAGGCCGCCGGCGGCAGAGCCCGTCCCCGCGTAGAAATAGTCCATATACCCCCAGAATTTGTGCGGCGTGCCGTACAGGGGATCAAACCGATGGCTGGTCGTAGAAGAAGAAAAGGCGTCGTTGCCGGAAACATAGTCCCAGCCCAGGGTCGCCCCAAACGATCCCCGGCTGTACGTCACCGATAGCGTCGACGTGTAGGCCAACAGGTCGAGCCCGTCCCTGTCCTTTCCGGCCTGGTAGTAGAACCCTGCCTGCAGCCGCCAGTCCCTGCCAAAGGGCGCATTCAGCAGGAGTCCCGCCGTAACGCGTGCGTTTACTCCCGGCTGGTTGAAATGGCGGCCGTAAAGATACCCGGTATCCGAGCCGGCGACAGAGCGCACCGAGTCCAGCTTGTATTTGCCGAATTCGTCGGCGAAGACGAGGCCGGAAATGCGGGCGCGGTGGATATTTCGCGCTACGTAGAGGTATTGCATCGACTTATAGTCCTGTGTGGCGCCGTTGGTGCCGGGTGCAGCGGCCAGGGATGGGTTGCCATTCCGCGCGCTGAGCCCTGCTGCGCTGGCCAGTGGGATGAAGCCCGCAGGAACAGGAGCGAGATTACCCTTGCTGTCCTTGACATAGGCCGGGAGGTTGGCCGGGGTATAATAGGTCCCGTTGTAATTGAAGGCGTCGGTATTCTGGTTGAAGGCGGCTCCCAGATCGGCCTGCCAGCCTTTGTGCTGAAGGCGGAAGACAACCGCGTCGTGCCTCCTGGCCTGCTGCAGCCAGTCCAGGTTCCCCAGCAGGCGCTGGTCGTCATACACCAGCTCTTGCCGGCCGATGCGGACTCCTAAATAGTCTACTGCGCTGTGTCCAAATGTGCTGTCGGCCTTGTTGGACAGCACGATCTCGGCCCAGGCCTCGTGAACGCTGAGCCGTGTCCCGTCGGCGTTGTTAATGGTGGAAGCGTCTGCACCCCAAACGCGAACATCCTGGACAGAGGCCTGGAAGATGACGCGCTGCCCGCGGTAGCCGAAATTGAGCCGTGCCCGCTGGGAGGTCAGAAAAGCAGGTTTGGAACCGGTCGTCTCCAGCGTGCCATAGCCGTCGCGTAGTTCGGTGCGCGTCCTTAGCTGTCCTGTCAGCGATAGCTGGGCTTTGGAGGACAGCGCCAATCCGGATAAAAAAAGAATAGGCATCCCTTTAAAGATTTTTTGCATATCAGTCTTGTTTTGGTTACAAAAAATGTTCAAATGGAAGCAATCGGAATGGATGGCAATCGAAGACGGCGGGCTCTTTAAATTAATATTAAAAATATTTTTATATAATTAGATCGGGCAAATAGAGGGTAAAAAATCCACCAATTCCTGACCTGTGTAATAAAAATAAGACATTACACTCAAATTTTAATCCTATTTTTACAATATAAACATATTTTTATTTAAATAATATTTATAAAACCGCTCATCACGTAGCCAAATCTGCCCATATCCTCCTATTTTGTGGGTAATAAAATACAAATGAAGAAAAAAAATAATACTTGCGACGGGAGAAGCTGTTTTCTCTGCCAGCGTTGCCTGCCGCAGTGGCTGCCCGCCGTACATGCGCACCGGAAAAACCTTCACTTTAAAAAAGGAGAGCTCATTTTCCAGGAAGGAGAAGAGGTTCGGGGTATTTATTTTGTTTATGATGGAACGGTAAAGGTGCACAAGAAATGGGGGACGGAAAAAGAGCTGATCATCCGTTTTGCCCAAAAAGGCGACATCTTCGGACACCGGGGCCTGGGCAACGATCCGCACTATCCCATATCCGCAACGGCCATCGAGCCAGTCATGGCATGCTATATCGACCTGGACTTCTTTCAGACCTCACTAAAAGTAAACCAGGACCTAATGTACGGACTGCTGCTCTTTTTTGCGGACGAGCTCCAGGAATCCGAACGCAAGATGCGCAACCTCGCCCACATGCCCGTCAAGGGTCGGGTCGCCCAGGCGCTGCTAAGTCTCCGGCAGAAGTTCGGAACGATATCGAATGGTCATATTGGCGTCACGCTCAGCCGCCAGGACCTCGCTTCATTCGTCGGCGCGACCTATGAAACGGTATTTCGCACCATCAACGACCTGGCCAGCGAACAGCTGATCGCGCTCGACGGCAAGGACATCATCCTTCTCGACGTTGAAAAAATAACCGACTATACAAAGGAATAGCAAAGGACCTCGTCGCCAACAGACAGATCACCGCTGCCGGCGGGGTGCAGAGCGAGACCATTGGCCTGCCGCCCCAGGCGTATATCGCCCGAGCCGTTGAGGCTTACGCCAACAACCCGCGCCGGTGCGCCGGACAAATGGACAGGGAAGAACTCGTCCAGCGGCGTCTTTTTCTTTCTGGGCTCCCCCATCGGCAGCCCGAGCGGGACCTGAACGGGAAGCCCCCAGCAGCCCTGCAAAAAAGGCTTTATCAACAATATGGTATTCACCAGACAGGAGAAGGGATTGCCCGGCAGCGCAAAGACCATGACGCCACCCTTCCCGACGCCACACCAGGTAGGCTTTCCCGGACGTATGGCCATCTTGTGAAATAATTTTTCCACCCCCAGCTGCCCGAGCACTTCCGGAACATAGTCTGCGTCGCCCGCCGATACGCCCCCGCAGAGGATGACCATATCGGAGCCGAGGGCCTCGCCTATCTCCTGACGCAGCAGCCCGGGATCGTCGGGAACATGCCGGCAACTGTGCAGCGCTACGCCCTCTTTCTTCAGCGCCGCCTCCAGCAGCCATCGGTTGCTGTTACGGATCTGCACCGGGCTAACGGCCTCCCCTACCTGCACGACCTCGTTGCCCGTAGTAAGCAGCGTGATCCGCGGCAGCTTCTCTACTTTTACGGTAGCTCTGCCCAGGGTGGCCAGCAGACCCATGACAGCAGGCTCACAGCGGCAGCTGCGGCCGATGACGACGTCACCCATCTGAAGATCCTCGCCCTGCCGCGCGATATTCTGAAAGGGCTGGGCCAGCGTGTCTGACAGAACCGCCTTCCCCTCCTCCTCCCTGACGTCCTCCCGGCGTACGATCACGTCTGCCGACCCCGGCACGGCGGCCCCGGTCATGATCTTATAGCATTCGCCCGCTGTGATCTCCCGCGTGGCGGCATCGCCGGCATAGATAGTCTCCGCAATTGAAAATGTAAACAACCCCTTTTCGAGGTCGGCGTATCGGAGCGCATAGCCATCCATGGTAGCCCTTGGGAAGGGCGGATAGTCGCGGTCCGCATAGATGGACTCTGCCAGCACGCGGCCAAAAGCCATTTCAAGCGGAAGCTCTTCGTGTCCGAAAGACCGGGCGTGCGCCAGGACGAGCTGCTGTGCCTGTCGGTAATCGATCATCAGTGCCCTCCTCCTTTCATCATTTTCCTGGCGTGAAAAACGGCCGGCAGGATCGCTTCCAGCGACTCCCTCGCGCCGTCGCTGCTGCCGGGCAGCGTCACGATCAGCGTATGAGCGACCGAACCCGCTACCCCACGGCTCATCATCGCCATCGGCGTTCGCTGCTGACCGTAGACCCGCATGGCTTCGGCGATGCCTTCGGCGTCCCGCTCGAGGAGCTCCTTCACCGCATCCACCGTATTATCCCTTGGTCCAAGTCCCGTCCCCCCGGTGGTAAAGACGAACTGGATATCCTCTTTCACCCACTCATTGATCTGCTGCTGGATGTCCTTTTTATTATCAGGAACGACCATATGATACTTTACCCAGGCGCCGACACCCTCCAGCATCTCCTTTATAATTTTACCGCTCTTGTCCTCTCTCTTCCCTTCAGCCGTGGAATCCGAACAGACCAGCACGGCGCAGGAAGGAGGAGTGGCAAAATATTTCTCTCTGTCACTCTTCCCGCCCCTCTTCTCCAGCAGCCGGATATGACCTATCTCCAGCACCTTGTCCACGGGCTTGAGCATATCGTATATCTCCAGCGCCGCGACCGAAACACCGGTCAGCATTTCCATCTCGATCCCCGTCCTTCCTATTGAACGGGCTTCCCCCCTGATCACGATCCCGGTCCGTGCAGCCACTTCCTCGCCAAAGAGCTCCGAATGCAGCTCCCGGTCCAAAAATTCGAACTCGAACTCCATCCCGTCGATAGCAACCGGATGACAGTGGGGCAGCAGCTGCGGCGTGGCCTTGGCGCCGAGAAACCCTGCGGCCCTGGCCACGTCGAAAAGGTTGCCCTTCGGAAGCTTTTCAGCCTGGATAAGCTCAAGTGTCGAAGATGAACAAAAGAGAATGCCAACGGCACGCGCGGTACGCAGCGTGGACGTCTTGTGTGTTATGTCACGCATGGGAATAATTCTGCCGAAAGTTAGGCAGAAATACCGATATAGACCTTATCCCCTTTCACCCGTACCGGGTAGGTCTGTATCTGGTAGTCGTCGCCGCTGAGACATTCCCCGGTGACAAGGGAGAAGGTTTTTTTGTGAAAAGGACAGGCGACCTTGGGCTCGCAGCTCTCACCCGTGCTGCCGGTCATACCACGTGACAGCGCCATCTGTCCACGGTGCGGACAGCGGTTCTGCGTGGCATACCACTCGTTGCGACGGGCAAAATAAAAGATAGCGATCTGTTGCCCGTCCAGCAGGACACAGGCGCCGCCATCGGCCGGGACATCCTCGATACGACAGGCCAGCCGCCATTGCAGATTTACTGATGTTGAAGTGCTCATGGTATAAGTTTGATTTTTACCACTCCTGCGCCTTTATCTGGTTGCGCAGCGGGTCAAATTGCAGTTCGGGATCTTTCTTGCGGGGAGCATTGACAAAATGAACGAAACGTTTGCGGAGCTCGGGGTTTTCCACCACGTCCTTCCACTCGCAGGAATAGCTGTCGACGAGCCCCTGCATTTCCTCCTCCCAGACCTCGCCCATCCCCAGGCTGTCGTTCACGACGACGTTCTTCAGATAGCTCATCCCCCCATCCATTTTATTCAGCCAGGTCGCCGTCCTTGTCAGCGGATCGGCAGTACGTATATAGAACATAAGGAACCGGTCGAGGTATTTTATACAGGTGGCTTTGTCGATGTCGGTGGCGAGCAGCTGTGCATGCTGCGGCTTGGAGCCGCCATTGCCGCATACATAGAGGTTCCACCCTTTTTCGGTGGCGATGATGCCGAAGTCCTTGCCCTGCGCCTCGGCACACTCCCGGATACAGCCGCTGACCCCGCCCTTCAGCTTGTGCGGCGCGCGGATACCGCGGTAGCGCTCTTCGATCTCGATGGCGAAGGATACGCTGTCGTGGAGGCCAAAACGGCACCAGGTGCTGCCAACGCAGCTCTTTACAGTTCGCAGGGCCTTCCCGTACGCATGCCCGCTCTCAAAGCCGGCGGCGATCAGCTCTTCCCAGATATCGGGCAGGTCGCCGACGTGCGCCCCGAACAGGTCGATACGCTGACCACCGGTGATCTTCGTATAGAGATTGTATTTCTTCGCAACCCTGCCCAGCACGATCAGCTTGTCCGGAGTGATCTCTCCACCGGGGATACGGGGGACGACGGAATAGCTGCCGCCTTTCTGGATATTTGCCAGGTAACGGTCATTGCTATCCTGGATCGTCGCCTGCTTGACGATCGTCTCGTTCCAGAGGCTGGCGAAGATAGAGGCCAGAACGGGCTTGCATACCTCGCACCCATCACCCTTACCCCATTTGCTCAGCGCCTCGCCATATGTGCGTACGTCGTGCAGCTTGACCAGGTCGAACAGCTCCTGACGCGAATGATCGAAATGCTCACAGACGACGTTGCGTACATACTGACCATTGGCCTTCATCGTAGCCGTGATCAGGTCCTTGACCAGCGGAACGCAGCCCCCGCAGCCCGTGCCGGCCCGGGTACATTTCTTCATTGCGTCGATCGTCGTCGCACCCTGTTCGGTCACGGCGGTACAGATCGCCGCCTTCGTTACAGACTCGCAGCTGCAGATCAGCGCCTCGTCAGGCAGGCCGGTCACTCCCGCTCCCTCACTGGCGCCTCCACGGCTGCCAAGGATCAGGTCCTCCGGATCGGGCGGCAGCACCAGACGGTTGTTTACCGTCTGCAACAGGATATTATAAGCGGCGGCATCCCCGACAAGGACGCCCCCCAGCAGATATTTTCCGTCGGCGCTTACATTGATGCGCTTGTATATTCCTTTATGACGATCCTCGTAGACGATGCTCCTGCAGTCCGGCTCGCTGGCGAAGGGATCCCCGAAGCTGGCAACGTCCTGACCGATCAGCTTCAGCTTGGTGCTCATATCAAAACCGGTAAAGGTTTTGTTGCCACCGGCCAGGTTGGTTACCACCACATCCGCCATATCATAGCCCGGCGCGACCAGGCCATAGACCATTCCGCCCACCAGGGCGCATTCGCCGATAGCAAATATCCTTTTGTCGCTCGTCTGCAGGCGCTCGTTGACCATGATCCCACCCCTCGTCCCAACCTGCAACCCGGCCAGCCGGGCGAGCTCATCACGCGGACGGATACCCGCAGATATGACCAGCATGTCCACTGCCAGCCGCGTGTCGTCCGCAAACTGCAGCCCCTCGATGCGGCTCTTCCCTTCGATGGCCAGCGTCGACTTGTTAAGGTGCAGCTGCAGCCCCAGCCGCCTCAGGCTCGATTCCAGCGTATGGCTGCCGGCGCTGTCTATCTGGCGGGGCATAAGACGGGTAGCAAATTCAATGACATGGGTCTGGGGGATGCCCAGGTCGAGCAGCGCCTTGGCCGCTTCCAGGCCCAGCAGCCCACCTCCCATGACGGCGCCGTTGGTGGCGCGGGGCGCATAGGCCTTGATCTTCTCCAGGTCCTCGATCGTGCGGTAGACAAAAACGCCTTCCTTTTCGACTCCCGGGATGTCCGGAACGAAAGGAGAAGACCCTGTCGCCAGCACCAGGTAGTCATAGGGCTGCGTATGCCCCTTCAGGGAATGGACGACCTGGTGTTCCCGGTCGATCTCCCGGATGGGATCGCCGAGATGCAAAACGATCTCTTCGTCCTCGAACCAGCCGGTCATCGGCAGACTGAGGTCGGCAGCCGTCTTTCCACTGAAATACTCGCTGAGATGAACCCGGTCGTAGGCCGGGCGGGGCTCCTCACCAAAAAGGACGATCCGGAACAAACCCGTAGACTTTAGCCGGGCGCAAAACCGGTGTCCGACCATTCCGTTGCCCACCACCACTACTATGGGTCTGGCAGTTGAACTCATGCTGCGTTCTATTTAAATGTTAGGGTAAAGGCAGGCAATCGTAGATATATTAAAAATATTACAATGTAATATCTTTCCACAAGTATACTAAAAATTTACCTTCAAAATATTATTCATGTAATATAAAATTTCAAAAATGCCATTTTTTTGACCTAACTTGTGATAGCAGATCGAATTTAAATAATTAACATATGAAGATCGTTGGAGAATTGATATTAATTGGTGCGGGTCCCGGCGATCCGGAGCTGATCACGGTCAAGGCCTGGAAGGCGCTGCAGCGCGCTGACGTTATCCTGTATGACCATCTGGCCAACCCCGCCCTCCTCGACCTGGCGCCGGAAGGCTGTGAGAAGATATATGTAGGAAAAGAGCCCTATGGTCCCACTACCCACCAGGACCATATCCACGAGCTCATCCGCGAAAAAGCGGCAAAAGGGAGGACCATTGTCCGGCTGAAAGGAGGCGATCCCTTCATCTTTGGACGGGGCTTCGAAGAGGTATTGTTTGCACGCGGACTGGGACTCGCCGTCACCTTTATCCCGGGTATCAGCAGCATGCAGGCCTCGGGGCTGTCCGACATTCCCCTCACACACCGTGCGGTCAGCGAAAGCATCTGGGTCGTCACCGGCACAAAAAAAGACGGCACGCTGTCGGAAGACCTCCGGCTGGCGCTGAAAAGCAAGGCCACGGTCGTGATCTATATGGGGATGAAGAAGCTGGCGGAGATAGCAGGTCTGTACCGGTCAGAAGGCTTTGGACACATGCCCGCGGCGATCATTCAGCACGCGTCGCTGCCCCAGGAGAGAATGGCCATCGGCACGGCCGCAGAATTACAGGAGATGGCGAAGGAACAGGGACTCACCCACCCCGCCATTATTATTATCGGGGAGGTCGTCGGACTCAGCGCAGCCCTTCCCGTAAAAAAGGAGGGTTACAGAACAGACTGCGAATACCAGCCTCCTGTAACCCTCGGCAAAGCTATTTAACAGCCCGAAAAGCTATTTGAATTTCTTGGCGTCTTCCAGGAATTTTGCCAGCCCGATATCGGTCAGCGGATGCTTCAGCAGGCCGAGGATGGGCTCCAGCGGAGACGTAACGACATTCGCGCCGGCTTCCGCACATTTAACGATATGCAACGGGCTGCGGATAGAAGCCGCCAGTATCTCCGTTTCATAACCCTGAATATTATAAATATCGGCGATCTGGGCGATCAGCTCAACACCGTCCCAGTTGCTGTCGTCGATGCGGCCGATAAAAGGAGATACGTAGTTGGCGCCGGCTTTTGCAGCGAGGATAGCCTGGCCTGCAGAGAACACCAGCGTACAGTTTGTCTTGATACCGTTGTCAGAGAACCATTTCAGCGCCTTGATGCCGTCCTTGATCATCGGCACTTTCACTACGATATTCGGGTGAATAGCGTGCAGCTTCTTTCCTTCTTCGATGATCTCATTGAACGTTGTGGATACCACTTCTGCGCTTACGTCTCCGTCTACCAGCTCTGCGATCGTCTTGTAGTGGTTGATAACTGCTGTCTCTCCCGAAATACCGACTTTCGCCATCAGCGAGGGATTGGTCGTCACACCATCTAAAATACCCAGGTCATTTGCTTCTTTAATTTGCGCCAGGTCGGCGGTGTCAATGAAGAATTTCATAAAATGTTACTTTATTCTTTGTAGATAGTAAAGATACTGATTAATGACAGGAGGGAAATAAAAAATGGCAAAGTTACTTATATCGCACCGCTACGACCACCTACCGTTGCTGCCTTCCGGCCCTGGCGGGGTTCAGCGGGAGCTGGTCGTATAAGACTTTGCCGGCACAAAGATAAGAGGTCTGCCCGAAATATCGATCAATTAATTTATTTTTTCTGTTGTCCGGACGGACCGGAGGTTCGTCCCAGACATTAGATCGGTGTGGGAGATACGCTAATTTTCAGACAGCGCATCTTCCCGCACATATCATCGGCCGCTATAACTATTTAATCTGGCGATGCCGACCAGTTCGTCCGCTCTCGCACCCAATGCCCTATAGTACACTAAAATAGTATAGTCATTCTCCGTCTCTACGTGATTGCCCTCCGTAAGCGCGAAAGAAGGCCGCATATCCGGATCCCCTTTGCTGACCGTGGCATAGCAATAGCTGTAATAGCCCTGCTTCAGGAAAAAGCGGCGCTCATACCGGCCTCTGTCCTGGTTGAAGGTCATGAGGCTGCTGTCGTTGACCAGCCCACCGTTGAATTTCCCCAGCACATAAACGTCCTTATTGGGATAAGGGCTATTGCCCGGCGGCACATAGCTGAACAGCACTGTGGCATAGTCGGTCTGCCACAGCGGATTGATGCTTTCCGTGGTCTGAATGATGTAATAGCCGTTGAGGTCCTTATAGAAATAATAGTCCAGGTGCGAGCGTTCGGCGTCCGGCCGGGCGATCACTTCGGTAGAGCTCTTCCCATAGTTGACGCTCTGGACGCGGTCGCTCTGATACCGGAAACTCTGCAGGTCCAGCCAGCGCCACTCCATTCCCCCTTCAAAGACGATGTCATTGTCGTTGTTGTACTCCATATTATTGCCCGCATAAAAAGTAGGTTTCAGTCCACGCAGCGGGTTGTCCCACCGATAGTTCTGCAACACGACCACTTTTATCTGGTCGAGCGGGTTGCTGGGGTTGACCGCATTGGTATTCACCCTGAACGTCAAACGCTGGTGGGTATGCGCCAGCTGATAGTCGATAGGCGCCAGCACCTGGCTCTGGATCGTGGCCCTGGCATCCGTGACCAGAAAACGACGGGTGAACGCCAGCTTGCTGGTGTCGGCGTCAAGGTAGACCTTCAGCAGGTAGTTGCCCGAATGTATCGGAATACAGTTGGGGTCCGGCAGCAGCGCCTGGTAGTGGGTATACCTCGTCAGCGCCACCGAAGAGAGCTGATAGTTGTCGATCCGTATCTGGTTAAACCCCCTGATAAAATCGAAATCGCTCACCGGCGCCGGTGTCCAGTCCTCGTTGCAGAGGACGATGGTATAGTAGTAGCTCTTTACGTTGCCGTCGATATCGTCGAAGTGCAGCTCCAGCTGGTCGCTGCTGCCGAGCCGGAGGACGGGATAGGCCAGCTGGTTGCCGGCCATGAACAGCTGCGGGGTGCGAATAACGGGAGAATAGGTAAAATCGGGTTGCTGAGCGTGGGCGCCTGCCGTCAGCAGCAGCAGCATCCCGAAAAGAAGACGATTCATGGGAAATGAATTAGTAATCTCAATATTAACTATTTTTGGTCATTAATGAATGTAGCTGCCTTTATAGCAAAACGAATAGCCTTCAACCAGCAGCGGTCCTTTTCCCGTTTTATCATCCGTATCGCAATAGCAGCGACCGTCATCAGCGTCGCGGCCATGCTGGTGACCCTCGCCTTTACCAATGGCTTCCAGGATGCCGTCGGCAGCAAGGTATTCAACCTCTGGGGAGATATCCGCGTACAGCACTTCCCACCGGCCAGCGGCCCCCTGACCGAAGAGCAGCCGATCGAAAAGAACGATACCATCCTGCGAATGCTCCGCCACACGCCGGACGTCACCACGGTCCAGGCCTACGCGACCAAGAACGCCATCGTCCGCGGCAAAGAGGGCATCGAATATATATTGCTGAAAGGAGTGGAGAAGGACTATGACTTCGGCAACCTGCAGAGCTTCCTTAAGAGCGGTCGCTGGCCCCGTTACCCGGACAGCGGCTACAGCAGCGAGATAGCCCTGTCTGCCTATACCGCCAACGAGCTGAAGCTGAAAGCCGGCGACAGGGTGCTCGTCTATTTCATCCAGAACCAGGGACCGCCCCGCGTCCGCCCGGTCATCGTCAGCGGCATCTTCAAGACCGGCATCGAAGACTATGACAAGCTGATCGCCATCGGCGACCTCAAGCTGATACAGCGCCTCAACGGCTGGCAAAGCGATGAGATCGGCGGCTACGAGCTCTTTACGACCGACTACCGGAAGGCGCCCGCGATCGACAGCATTATCTTTTCCCGGCTGCCCGCAGCCTGGGGCAGTCGCACCACAGAAGAGACCTACCCGAATATTTTCCAGTGGCTGGACCTGCAGGACAATACGATCGTCCTGGTGCTGATCATCATGATCGTCGTCGCCACGCTGAACCTGGTCACCTGCCTGATCATCCTCGTGCTGGAACGTACGCACATGATCGGCGTCCTAAAGGCCCTGGGTAGCCGCGATATCTCGATCCAGAGCCTCTTCCTCTACCAGGGCTCCTATATCACCCTGGTCGGTCTTGCGCTCGGGAATATCATCGCCGTTCTCATCGGCTGGCTGCAGAACAAATATGGCTTTATACGGCTTCGGGAAGAGGCCTATTTCATCTCCAAGGCCGTGGTCAAATTCGAGTGGTGGCACTTCGTGGCAGTGAACATAGGGACCTTTGTCATCTGCTTCCTCGTGCTCATGATCCCCACCATCGTCGTCCGCCGGGTACAGCCGGTAAAGGCCATCCAGTTCAGATAATATGTGAGAGGATGATCCCCGTCGCCACAGCCGCATTCAGCGATTCCGCCTGCCCCAGCCTGGGTATCGTAACAGGCTGGCTGGCCAGCCGCATCACGCCCGGCCGGATGCCCTTCGATTCATTTCCAATGATCAGGGCGCCCCTGGCGACCCTTCCTATCTCGCCGGGTGGCCGGCCCTCCAGTACCGCCGCATACAGCGGCAGGTCGGGGTGTTTCGCCAGAAAGACTTCCGGGTCGCCATATACGACGTTCACCCGGCCAAGGCTCCCCATCGTGGACTGGATAGCCTTGGGATTGAATACGTCCGCGCTGTCAGCGCTGGCGAATATCTGCCCGATGCCAAACCAGTCGGCGATCCGGACGATAGTGCCTAAGTTGCCCGGGTCCTGGATGCCGTCCAGCACCAGGTGTAGACCGGTGTCCCAGTCCGGAGGGGCAAAGGAAGGCTTCTCAAAAACAGCCAGCACCTGGTTGGGAGTGGACAGACCGGAAAGCCGTTCCAGCTCGGAGAGGCTGACCTCGGTCGCCTGCGCCTGACGCTGCGCGCCGTCCCACTCTTTCAAGGCATATAGCTGGCGCAGCCGAAGATTGGGAGCCTGCAGCAGCTCGCCCACGATCTTTGGCCCCTCTGCCACAAAAACCCCCTCCTCATCCCGGAATTTTTTGTGGCCTAAACTTTGAATATATTTGACCTGTGATTTTGTTACCATTGCCCCGGCAATTTACTGTATCTTTTTTCAAACTTGTATTCCTACTATCAGCCGTCGCCGTGCTGCTGTTCTCCTGTTCCACCGCGAAGACCTCGCAGACACAGCCCTTTGTCTATGCGACCAATATCAAGGTCGAAGGCAATATCCGCAAAGGCGAGAAGCTGGACCTTGCCGCGCGGCTCGCCAATCAGCTGGACGATAGCCTGCGGGTGCAGACTCGCTCGATACTCGGCATCTTCAATACGGTAATGTACCCCCCGGTATTCGACACGGCTAACCTCCGCCGTTCGATCGGCTATATGGTCGCCCTGCTCAATGCCTCCGGCTACTATAACCCCGTCATAAAAGATACCTTCCGGCGGGATACGGTGCGCGTCCATCATTTTCACATCAGGCACCTCTTCCGAAATGAATCGACCATCCAGCGACGGGTGACGATCGACTTTACGGTCTATCCCGGCAAACAGGTCAGGCTGGATTCGATCGGTTACAACCTGTCAAGCCAGCCCCTGCAGGCCCTGGCGATACAAAGCCTCCCCCAGTCGCTCCTGAAGAAAGGACAGCCTTATTCCAAACAGGTACTCTCAGCAGAGCTCGACCGGCTGGTCGCGCTGTTCCGGAACAACGGCTACTACTATTTTTCCAAAGACGACATGGTGATCGTAAAAGATACCGTAGTAGCCGCCCTCATCGACCCCAACCTGGACCCCTTCCAGCAGGCAGCCCTGCTCGAAGAGCTCAGGAAGAAAAGGGAGCATCCCACGGTCAATGTTGTCGTGGAGCAGCGCCCGGTGAAGGATTCCGCACACCTGACACGATATACCGTAGGAAAGGTGACTGTCTATCCGGACCTGCCGCTCCTCGCGGAGGATACCGTCGTGGTCAGCACCATCGACACAACTACGGCCAAAGGCTTTACCCTTATCTCGCGGACCAATAAATTCAAGCCGTCTATTTTCCCGAGCAATATCCGGCTGCGTCCAGGACGGCTGTACAAGGTGGACAACGAGGCCCGCACGCTGAGCCGGTTCAACCTCATGGGCGCCTGGCAGCAGGCCAACCTCAACTTTGCTCCGTCCGACAGTTCGGATTCGGTGCTCGACGTCTCCCTGAGACTCTATCCAAACAAGAAACAGTCCCTTTCCGCAGACCTGGAAGCCAGCCGCAACACCAACGATATCGTGACCGCCACCAACCTCTTCGGTATGAACATCAACCTGGGTCTGCGCAACCGCAACGCCTTCCGGCAGTCGGTGCTGACCTCGACCAACCTGCGCGGCGGTATCGAGCTGGGCTCCAGCTTTATCCAGACGACACAGGCCAGCATCTCCCATACCATATCCTTTCCGCGGCTAATGCCTGACATAGCCCCGCTCTCCAACTGGTTCAGGAGAAGACGTGACAGCCTGCGAACCGTTATCAACGTCAACGCGTCTTACGTCGACAGGAGGGAATTCTTTACCGTCCAATCGTTCAACGCGTCGGCGGGCTGGGAATGGAACAATAAGAACAGGTCTCATACGCTAAGGCTTCTCAATCTCGAATATACCAAGCTGATAAAGACGGACAGCTTCCAGCGCTTTCTCAACGAGATACCCTCGCTGAACCTCGCTTTCCGGAGCGGACTGGTGCTCAGCACCCAGTATGTCTACAAGTCCGTGAAAAAACACGAGAACCGGACCAATTATCTTACCCTCAGCGGCGAGTCCAGCGGCGCCCTGTTCGGGCTTATCCGGAAGGTGGATGAAGGCGATCTCTGGCGCTTTATCAAGGGAGAGGTCGACTTCCGGCACCATATCGACTTCCGGCGATCACAGCTGGCCCTGCATGCCTACGGAGGGGCGGGGGTCGCATATGGCAGACAGGGCAGCGGCTGGGAGCAGACCCTTCCCTTCTACAAGGCCTTTTTCGCCGGCGGCCCCAATAGCATGCGCGGCTGGCAGATCCGCCAGCTGGGTCTGGGCTCGGCAAAATTCTATGACACGGCTAATAAGGGTCAGCTGGATCGTTTTGGCGACGTGCAGCTGGAGGGGAATGTCGAATACCGATTCCCCCTGGGCACGATATTCGGCGTGAAGTTCCTCAGCGCCCTCTATGTGGATGCTGGAAATATCTGGGACCGCTATCCGATCGACAAGAGCCCCGAACAGGAGGGCAGCGATTTCCAGCTGAACCGGTTCTACAAGGAGATCGCCGTCGACGCGGGCACCGGTCTGCGGGTGGACTTCGACTGGTTCCTCATCCGATTTGACTGGGCCTATAAGCTGAAAGACCCGCAGAGCATACACTACAGCGATAAATGGTTCAAGGATATGAAACTCTTCAAAGGACAGTTTCAGCTGGGCATCGGCTATCCGTTCTGAGGCCGGGTCCTCCAGGGGCTATCCATTCTGAGACGGCGCCCTGCCCGCTATCCCTGTGTTCCCGCCAGCTGAGCGTCTATCCACTCGCCGGCCTTCTCCATATTCATCGCATCTTCTACGCTGAACTCCCCGATGCGCGTCCGTCGAAGACTACTCAGGTATCCATTACAACCCAGCGCCGCGCCGAGATCGTTGGCTAAACTTCGGATATAGGTCCCCGTTGAACAGACGACTCTAAAGCCCAGGACGGGCAGCTGAAAGGACGTGATCTCGAATGCCTTGATGGTAACGGGCCGCGGCTCGAGCCTGACCTCTTTTCCCTTTCGCGCCAGCTCATATACCCTTTTGCCGTTGACTTTTATCGCAGAATGGATAGGCGGGGTCTGCAGGATCTCGCCGGTGAAGGACGCCGCGATGGTGTCCGTGACCAGCCGGGGAGTGACAAAGCCATAGTCCTTATGTTGTTCGGGCTCGCTTTCCAGGTCATAAGTGGGCGTCAGGGCGCCGAGGGTGATCGTCCCGGTATATTCCTTTTCCTGCGCCATGTATTCGTTGATCTTTTTGGTGTACTTCCCCGTGCAGAGGATGAGCAGCCCGGTTGCCAGGGGGTCCAGCGTACCCGCGTGTCCCACCTTCCTGGTACGGACCCTTCCCCTCAGCTTGCGGACGACGTCGAAGGAGGTCCAGTCAAGAGGCTTGTCGATCAGCAAAACCTGTCCCTGCTCAAAGATATTCGGCGCGGGCTCACCGCGGCCATTTTCGGCTTTTCCTTTCATCGCCGCAAAGATCAGGCAATTGGCTCAGATCGCCAACCGGGCCTTTATCTCCAGGTATTTGTTCACGGCCGCGACGGTGAGGTTCTCGGGAGCGGTGAGTATCGTCAGTATGCCGTGCTGGTTCAATTCTTTTACGATCACCCTTTTCTCGTACGCAAATTTTTCCGCGATGGTCTTCTCGTAGACCCCTTCTACCGTCTCAGCGGGATTCTGCTGCAGCTCGACCAGCCCGGTATTCTCGAAGAAAACGACCAGCAGCAGGTGGTTCTTGGCGATGGCCCGTATATAGGGCATCTGCCGCTGCATCCCCGTCAGCGATTCGAAATTGGTAAAGAGCACGAGCAGGCTGCGCTGGGTGATGCGTGTCCGCACCATCGCATAGACCCTTTCGTAGTCGGTCTCCTGGAAACGCGTCTGCTGGTTGTAGAGGATCTCCAGGATATGGCTCATCTGAAGGGACTTCCGGCCCGCCGGCAGGAAGGTGCCGATCTGGTCGCCAAAGGTCAGGATGCCGGCCTTGTCCTGGCGGATCAGCGCCACCCGGGAAAGCACCAGTGTCGCGTTAATAGCATAGTCGAGCAGGCTCATGCCGTCGAAGGGCATCTTCATGACGCGCCCCTTGTCGATAAGACAGTAGATCTGCTGGCTTCGTTCGTCGGTAAAATTATTGACCATCAGCTGCCCGCCCTTGCGAGCCGTTGCCTTCCAGTTGATGCTTCGGATGTCGTCGCCCGTTACATATTCTTTGATCTGTTCGAACTCCAGGCTATGCCCCAGCTTGCGCATTCGCTTGTTGCCGGCTTCTTCCAGGTTGCTCGCGCCGGCCAGCAGCTCGAACTGCCGCAGGGCCTGGAATGAGGGCAGCACGCGCACCATGGTCTCCCCTTTCAGCGTCTTGCGCCGGATCAGCATCTTGAAGGGACTCCTGATGAATACGTTGATGTCATGGAAGACGTACTCTCCCCTCTCCTTCGGCTGCAGCGTATATTCGAGCTCTTTGCTTTCCCCGCCCTTCAGCTGGGCGGACAGGAAGAAATCCCTTCGCTGAAATTGCTCGGGCAGCTCGTCGATGATGCGCAGGGAGATGGGAAAGGGATATGAATTTGACACGGACAGCTTCACCGGATTGGGATCCCCGTTGCTGAACCGGTCGGCCATTGTACGTCGCACGGCGACCGGCTCCCTGCGCGTGAACAGCACGATATAGTCGAGTACGACCATCAGCGCAAGGAATAGCAGGAAGAGCTGGGCGACCGTGTAGAGAAAGGGCACTCCGTAGGAAAAGACGAACAAGAAAATGATGCCCACGAACGTCCAGTAAAAACGCCGGGAGAAGAACAGGGATTTATAGAACCTTATTAGCATGTAGCCTTTTGCCTTGGTTTGGTGTTATCTGGGCACTTCTATGCCTTTTATGATCTCCGCAATGACCTCGTCCGTCGAAGTCCCTTCCATCTCCTTTTCCGGGGTCAGCACGAGCCGGTGACGAAGGACCGCCGGCGCCGTATAGACGATGTCTTCCGGTGTCACGAAGTCACGACCCCGCATAGCCGCCAGGGCCTTGCTTCCGTTGAGCACGCCTATCGAAGCGCGCGGCGAAGCGCCCAGGTAGATCGCCTTATGATTCCGGGTCGCCCCCACGATCGCCGTTATGTATTGTATCAGCTTGTCTTCGACGTGAAGGGCACGCACCTTGTTGCGAAGCGCTTCGATGCGCTCTGCCGTAAGAACGGGCTGAACCATTTCTATCCGCTGCTCACCCTTCATCTGGTGATGATTGGCCACGATATGGAACTCCTGTTCCTGCGTCGGATAGTGGACGGATATCTTGAAGAGAAAACGGTCCAGCTGCGCCTCGGGCAGGTGATAGGTGCCCTCCTGCTCGATCGGGTTTTGGGTAGCCACGACCATAAAGGGAGGCTGCAGGTGCCAGGTCTGGCCGTCGACGGTGATCTGCCTTTCTTCCATTACCTCGAATAGTGCCGACTGGGTCTTGGCCGGGGCCCGGTTGATCTCATCGATAAGCACGATATTGCTGAAGATAGGACCGGGCTTGAACTGGAAATTGCTTTCCCTGGGGTTGAACACGGAAGTTCCGATGACGTCGCTCGGCATCAGGTCGGGGGTGAACTGGATGCGCGAGAAGCCAATGGATATGGCCCTGCTGAGCAGCTTGGCAGTAAGGGTCTTGGCCACACCGGGCACGCCCTCTATAAGAATATGGCCGTCCGCCAGAATGCCCGCCAGCAGCAGCTCGATCATATTCTCCTGTCCAACGATCACCTTGCCGATCTCCTTTGTTAGCTGTTCTACGGACTCCTGCAGGTCTCCCAGGTCGGTCCTTTGCTCGAATAAATTTTCTTCCATGTTGTTTTATGCTGTTTTATAAAATGCGTCCAGTTGCTGCTGGAAATCCAATAGGTCATCATCCGGTACGTATGCCCTGGTAGGCAGGGTCCGCATAAAGTAAACCAGCCGGTCCAGCGACTCCTTCGGATAGCCGGTCCGGTAAGACAGCCGGGCGACGAACTCCTCGTCCAGTGTAGGGGAGGCCATGTGATAGCGGGTCCGGACCTGGTCCTGGAAATGGGCAACCATCTTCATGGCCAGGTTGTGATTGTCCCTGCGCTGATAGTAGAGCCGGCCGATGGTACGGACAAAATCCACGGAAGTATTCCGCAGGGGACTGATCAGGGGGACCATCCGCTGCCTCCTTTTGGAGTCGAAAAGATAGATCAGCGCGAAAAGGATGAGCAGCAGCCAGAATGCAAGCCGCAGCGACCGGTTGTTCAGGATGTACTGAAGGGCCGAAAAGCTTCCCTTGTTCCTGTCATAATAACGGAAATAGTCATCCCAGTACACCGTCGTGACGTTTGACGGCACATTGGAAAGCGCCTTTTCATAGTAGGCCCGGTTGTCCTTGTGCAGCAGGAAAAAATTGGAGAACGCCAGCGGCGCGAGCTGTATCGACAAAGAGCCTCCGCCTTTGTAAGTATACCGGACGAAATTGGGCCGGTCGCGGCTGTCCTTTCCCATCACGTTGGCGTACTGGGTGTCCAGCGATGTGAACCAGTTGTCGTAGCCGTCCCCCGGGTAGATAAAAGAATGATAGGTCATCGACCCCCGGTCGTAGAGCCTGACCTGCAGGCTATCCATTTCGGACAGCTGACTGTTGCCGTAGCCTTCTTTAAGATTCAGCGCGTGCAGCAGCGTGTCGGCGACATGACGGGCGGAGATGAAGACATGATTTCCGTTGCCCACATAGTTGAGGACGGCGGTGACCTCCGCCGGCGTCGCCTCCACGGTGGGCGCAATGACGATCAGCGCCGATTTCGTCGAATTGGTAAAGTAGTCTGAGGGAGCCTTGCTGGTGACAGATATCTCCGCATCGGGAAACAGCTGGGACAGACCATCGTAGGCCACCTTCGTGCCATACGGATTTTTGTCCGTCCGCCGCATCGTAATTCGCCGGTTGAGCTCCTTCTTTCGGGCTTCGCCGCCCTGGCGGTTACAGGAGACCAGCGCCCCGGTCATTAAGAGAAGGAGAATGCTCAGCTTGCCTATCGTCTTGTAAAAATCTTCAAAATAGCTCCGCAGCCGGTCGAACTGGGCATCCTGCAATGGGAAATCGCCATACCACACTTTCTCGTAGAGACTGGTCAGGTAGCGGAAAGGCGTTTCCCAGGCCGAGCCTCGCAGCTGTGATACATATTCCTGGTTGGTAGTGTCGGCTTTCTGCCGGATCAGCTGCTTTTCATCCAATTTTGAGAGGCTGATCAGATACAGGTAACGGGTAGCCTGCCGCCAGTCCTTCGCCAGGAGAGAATCCTTCAGCCGCTGGTCCAGGTTCTCTTCCCCCGTATCGTCCAGCTCTTCCGGTCCGGCTTTTGTCTTTTTCTTTGGAGCCCGGTAAAAAAGCCGGACATTGTTGTCGAGTATGATGCGGATGATAACGTACAACAGCAGGAGTCCGAGCAGTATATAAAGGGTATAGTAGAAGGCCTTGCTGCTGAGTATTTTGATCAGCCACAGCCAAAATCGGGGGTCTGCCTCGGCGGGCTTTTTTTTCGCCCAGTAGCCCGGGTCATTGGCATAAGCGTAGTCAGGATCGCTCTTCAATCGACGGACCATCGAATCGGGCAGCTGCCGGAGGACGAATTGGCTGGATGTGGTCGACTCTTCTTCGCCCGAGACCTTGCTGCTGTCTTCGGCCGTCACATAGGTGGTCGTGTCCTGGGCATTGTCCTGGTCCAGCAGGGCCTTGATCACGGAATCCTGCTTATGTCCTTCCTGCGCATGCGCCGGCAGGAAGAGAATGGCCAGCAACAGGGATAAGAGATAATGTCCGGATATATGACGTATTGAAAGGATCATTGGATGGTCAGGTTCAGGATTCGGGTGCGGGTGCGGCTTTCATTTTTTTCTCGAGCCGGATGGGATAAACGATAAAATACCAGACGACGAAATACAAAGAGGCCCCGAGGATGGAAATGCTCAGCCATACCGGCATCTTCGAATAACGCGTGACAAAGCCTTCGAGGAAAGCAGCCGTTATAAAGATCGGGACCAGGCCGATCATCATCTTCGCGCCGTCCCTCCCTCCCTTCTTCAGGGAATATAGCCGCCCGTGCGTCCCCGGGAACAGGATGCTGTTGCCCAGGGCCAGCCCCGCTGCGCCGGCGACGATGATGGAGGAAATTTCCAGCGTGCCGTGTATCCAGATGACCAGGACCGATTTCCATCCCAGCCCCTTCGCAAAGAAATAATACTGGAAAGCCCCGAGCATGACCCCGTTGGTGAACAGGTTCCAGATCGTGCCAAGCGATACGAATATCCCTGCGACAAAAACGGTGAATGACACCTTGATGTTATTGACCGCAATGGAAAAGAACATGCTCGCCTGGTTCTCGTTCTTATAAACACCGAACGGATCACCGCGGGAGATATTGTCTTCTGTCATGTCTACATACTGGTCGCCGAGGACGCCCCGCACAAAGGTCTCGTCGTGCGCCGCCGAAAATGCCGCCATGACGGCGAACAGGGTAAAGATGACGAACGAATACAGCAACTGCCGGTGGTGACGACGGACGACCAGCGGCAGCTCGACTCGCCAGAAACGGAAGATGCGGGAAGTAGCCTCTTTTTTATTGCGGTAGATCCCCAGGTAGATGCGGGAAGATAACCCGTTCAGATACTGGGTGACCCTGCTGTGCGGATAGAACGTTTTGGCATACCCCAGGTCGTTCACCAGCTCGGTGAACTGGGTGGCCATCTCATCAGGATTATTGGTTGATCCATATTGATAGTCTTTCCACTTATCAATATTTTTTTTAATAAAAAGACCTTCTCTCACAGGAAAGTTTTTACATTATATTTACCTCAGGATACTATTAACTTCTAAATATAGTTACTTACTTTGAATTATTATAATTCACCCGGATCCATATGCTCGAGGTCAAATTAGATACCGGCTTTAACATCGAGATCGATTTCAAAGTAGCCCCGTTCATGCGGAGGGTTGGCGCCCGGCTCATCGACTACGCCATCATCGTCGCCTATGTCCTGATCGGCATCTGGCTGCTGGATAAGACCATCGGAGCCGGCTGGTTCTCTCTGGGATGGCTGACGACCCTGTTCTTCCTGCCCCCCTTTCTCTACCAGCTGCTCTGCGAGATATTCCTCAACGGACAGAGCGTCGGAAAAAAGCTGACCCGGCTAAAGGTGATCGCGGCAGACGGCGGCCAGCCCTCTATCAGCCAGTACCTGATCCGCTGGCTGTTCCTGACCATCGACATTCCTCCGGCCTGGATCATCGCGGCGATCTCTCTCCAGATGATCCCCTGGTGGTGGATCATCTTCATCTTCTCCGGGCTGGTCTGTATCATCGTAACCCCCTATTCCCAGCGGATCGGCGACCTCGTGGCGGGCACCATTCTCATCGATACCAGAAGCCACACCTCCTGGGAAGACACCGTATTCACGGAGGTCGAGGAGGACTACCATCCCCGCTATCCCAAGGTCATGCAGCTCAGCGACAAGGATATCAATACCCTCAAAGGGATCATCAACACGGTCAGCAGGACGCGCGACTACGACCTCTCCATCCGGATAGCAGGGCGCATCCGCTCGAAGCTGGACATCCCGAGCGACCAGGACTCGCTGGAGTTTTTGCAGACGCTGCTGAAGGATTACAATTATTATTCGACGCGATAATTTAACTCCGTGCGGCGGCGAGTCCGCCTATATCCCCGTCCCGGTGCCGGGATGCATGAGCCTGGCCTGGAGAAGGATGCCGATCAGCGCCAGGACCCAGAAACAAAAGCTGATGATCATGACCGCCCCGATAAAACGGTAGAAAGAACGCATATTTTTGAACGAGCTGTTCAGCTGCTCCTGGTTGTTGTTCTGGAGGGCCAGCTGCATTCTCACGGCAAAGCGGTAGAGGAAAAGACAGGGAAAGAAATTGAGAAGGGCCAGACCCGAATAAAAGATGGTAATGAGCACCCGGGCAACCACATTAAAGGACTGACTGCCCAGGGAAGTGAATATATCGGAAAGGGTTCCCGCCAGCAGCGCGAAGACCAGGAAGAAGGTGCAGAAGATGAACCCCACAATGGCGAGGAACTTGGCCCAGCGGGCGGCATCTTTCAGATAGGCATGGCCGGCACCGTCTATCGAAAGCTCGAACAATCCGGGGGTGGAAGGCACAATCGTTTCCATATACATCAAATATGATTCAATGCAATATCGCCTGTCATCCGGTTAATAGGCCCGGGCAAAGAGCACGCGCTGTGTACTGGGCTGTCCGGTAAGGATACATTTTCCGGCCTCCTCCGGGTTATCCAGCGGGATACAGCGGATGGTCGCCTTGGTCCTTTCTTTTATCGCCTCCTCTGTAGCCGTGGTACCGTCCCAGTGAGCCAGTATGAATCCACCCTTTTCGTCCAGCAGCCGTTCGAACTCCTCCATGGTATCCGCCTTTGTGATATGCGCATCCCGATAGGCCTTCGCCTTTTCGTACATCGCGTTCTGAATATCCTCGAGCAGGGTCTTTACATATTCCGTCAACCCGTCGAGGGAAACGGTCTTTTTCTCCTTTGTGTCCCGGCGGGCTATCTCGACGCTGTTGTTCTCCAGGTCGCGTAAGCCCATCGCGATGCGGACGGGTACGCCCTTCAGTTCATACTCCGCAAATTTGAAACCAGGCCGGGCATTGTCATTATCGTCGAATTTGACGCTGATGCCGGCGGCCTTGAGGCTTTTTACCAGCTCCTGACCCTTGGCGTCGAGCTCCTGTTTCTTCTCTTCCCCTTTGTAAATAGGGACGATAACGACCTGGAGGGGGGCTATGCGCGGCGGCAGAATAAGGCCGCTGTCGTCACTGTGTGCCATGACCAGGCCGCCGATAAGCCGGGTGCTGACGCCCCAGCTCGTAGCCCATACATACTCCAGCTGGTTGTTCTTGTCGGAGAACTTGACGTCAAATGCTTTGGCGAAGTTCTGTCCGAGAAAATGGGAGGTCCCCGCCTGTAACGCCTTTCCGTCCTGCATCAACGCCTCGATACAATAGGTGTCGACGGCGCCGGCAAAGCGTTCGTTGGGCGTTTTAACCCCCTTGACGACCGGGAGGGCCATATACTCTTCTGCGAATTGCGCATAGACGTCCAGCATCTGCCGGGTCTCGGCTATCGCCTCTACTGCAGTGGCGTGGGCGGTATGCCCTTCCTGCCATAGGAACTCGGTGGTGCGGAGGAAAAGGCGGGTACGCATCTCCCACCTGACCACATTCGCCCATTGATTTATGAGAAGGGGCAGGTCCCTGTAGCTGCGGATCCAGTCCTTGTAGGTATTCCAGATGATCGTCTCGCTGGTAGGACGGACGATCAGCTCCTCTTCCAGCTTTGCGGCCGGGTCGACGATGACCCCGCCCCCATTGGGGTCGTTCTTCAGCCGGTAGTGGGTCACCACGGCGCATTCCTTGGCAAAGCCTTCCACATGGGCGGCTTCCCTGCTCAGGAAGCTCTTGGGGATGAACAAAGGGAAATAGGCATTCACGTGACCCGTGTCCTTGAACATCCTGTCCAGCTGGTCACGCATCTTCTCCCAAAGGGCAAAACCATAGGGTTTGATGACCATACATCCCTTGACCTCGGAATGGTCGGCCAGGCCCCCCTTGATCACCAGATCATTGTACCACTGCGAATAATCTTCTTCCCGGCTTGTAATTTCTTTGCTCATAGCTTCTATATAGATATATTAATCAGCTTTTAACAATAAAAAGTTAAGTTTTCCTAACAAGGCACATTATTTATTGTAACTTTACTTAGCCCCTGGAGGCTGCCAAAGGTAGCGACTTCTAGGGTGAAAATAACGTACTTATAAAGTTTATTGCCATGACACGAGGCTTGCCGACTGCATGGTGCAATTGAAAATAATATACTCGCCATGACACGCCTATATACTCTGCTGACCTTTTCCGCTGCGCTGGCTCTCTTTATGAGCAGCTGTTCCTCATCGAGGAGCGCGCAGAACACCGATGACGTCTATTACTCCTCCGGGGGTGGCAAAGTCGCCGCTTCTTCCCGGAATTCCAATAACGACGAATACTATAGCACCGCCCCCAGCGATAACTATATCCGCATGAAGGCACAGGACCCCGAGCGCTGGTCCTATTTCGACGACTACAGCGCCTATGATTCTTATTATGCTCCGACCAGCAGCTGGGCTATTTCAGCCGGCTATGGCGTCGGATCTCCCTATTACGGTTTTGGCTACGGCATGGGCTTCGGTCCTGCTTTTGGCTATGGATTCTGGGACCCCTATTTCGCCTGGAACAGCTACTATATGTGGAACAGCTGGTATAACCCTTATTTCTACAATCCCTACTATGGTGGTGGTGTAGTTGTGGTGAAAGGTGGTCCGGCAACGAACGTCTACTCTCACCTGCGGCCCTTCAACTCACCGGCTTATCATAACGGTCTGGTACGCACCACCAATGGCTCGACTACGAGGTACGTGAATGGCAGCGGCAACCGTTTTTACCGCCCGGGTATGAACGGCACGTCGGCATACAACTCGGCACTGAATGGCCAGGGTAATACCTACAGGACCGTCAACAGCACCAACAACAATAACAATTGGTACCGCTCCTCCAATAACTCCAATAACAACACCAATACGTACAGGCCGACCTTCCAGAACAGCCAGCCGGTCCGCACCTATACTCCGTCCCCGTCAATGGGCGGTGGAGGCGGCGGTGGTTTTAGCAGACCCGGAAGGCACTAAGGCCACGCTCCCTTATCTTTGTTGCGCTAACTATTACACCTAATGAAAAAGTATTTCTCTTTTTTAGGGCTGATCGTGTGCATTCAGGTCAAGGCACAGCTGCCCGAAGACGCCCTTCGTGCCTCCTGGACCACCCCTTCCGGAACCGCCCGTCAGCAAGCCATCGGAGGCGCGATGGGGTCGCTCGGCGGAGACATCAGCTCGGCCTTCGTTAACCCCGCCGGCCTGGGCATATACAAGACCAACGAATTTGTCCTCAGCCCCGGATGGTCTTTCGGGACGAATAAAGGCTCCTATCTGGGAACGAATCAGACCGGCACCGCGGCCAGTAATTTTAACTTAGGCGCCAGCGGAGCGGTATTTGCCTATGAAGGCAAAAACCCCGGAGTGACCAATACCTTTACCATCGCTGTCAACCGGATGGCGAACTTCAACAAACAGATCTCCTACCAGGGTCGCAACGACTATAGCAGTTTTGCCGAGCAATACGCCGAAGAGTTCGCCAATTCCGGCAGCAATATCGACGATGCGCTCGCGAGCCCGGGATTCAGCTATGGGACCAGGATGGCGCTGTGGACCTATCTGATCGACACCGCTACGATCAACGGCACCAAGCAGGTCATCGCCGCGCCCCAGTACGCCGGCCACCTGCTGCAGCAGAACAACCTGCGCAGCAGCGGCGGGATCACAGAGATCGACCTGGCGCTGGCGACGAGCCAGCGCGACAAATGGTATGTCGGCGGCTCCCTGGGCATCCCGATCCTCAACTATACCCGCGACCTGACCTATACCGAATCCGATATCAGTGGCAATACCGGCAACGGCTTCAGCAATTTCGTCTATCGCGAGAATTACCATACCAGCGGCTGGGGCTTCAATTTCAAATTGGGCGCGATCTACAGACCCAGCAGCTCCCTGCGTTTTGGCATGGCCATTCACACCCCCAGCCTGATGGGACTCACCGACCGCATCAACGCAAGCATGGCCACGCGGTTGGAAAACCCCGATCAGCTGATAACGGTCAGCTCAGACTCGCTTGACCGGATCACGGGCGTCAATCCTCCCGCCAATACGTTCAAATACGATTTTTACTCGCCCTGGCATTTCCTGGTAAGCGGCTCCTATCTCTTCGGTGGCGGCCGGCAGGACTCGCGCCAGCAAAAAGGATTCATCACCGCCGACCTCGAATACATCACCACGGGCAGTCCTAAATATGGCGCAGCGGACAACGGGGACGGCAGCAGTGGTGACAACAGCTACTACGACGCCGTCAACCAGGCCATCCGTGCCTCTTATAAAGGCAGCTTCAGCGCCCGGCTGGGCGGCGAAATGAAATTCAACACCCTGATGGCGCGCATCGGCGGCGCCTGGTATACCAGCCCCTATGAAGGACAGGGACTCAAAGCCGACAAGGCTATGGTGAGCGCCGGCCTCGGATACCGGAAGAACGGCTATTTCATCGACCTCGCCTATGTCATGGCCTTCAACCGCGACATCGACGTTCCGTACCGATTGTCAGACAAGCTCAATACCTATGCCGCCCTCAAAGAGACGGCTGGCACAGTGATCGTAACGGCAGGGATCAAATTCTAGGGAAAAATTACAGGGAAAGAAAAAGCCACCATGAAAAGGCGGCTTATGCGTTATTGTACAACGAATGCAACTATTTTTTAGACACGACGAACAGAATAACGGCCATGGCTATCCCTACTACCCAATAAACGACCTTGATCTCATTGCTTAATTTGTCATGGACCATCTGGATCTTACCTTCCAGCTCGTTCAATTTGGTAATTACTTCTTTCATGTCGCTATTAACTTTTGCATCGATTAGCTGCAACATCGCCTTTTTCTGCTCTGGTGGCGCGGAAATATTTTCCAGGCTGCCACCTACGTCCGATATGTTCATGGTTTTCGAATTGCCCGTACATTCGAAAATTTGAATCAACCGGGTGTAACAAAATTAGCAATTATTAGAACAAAAAAATAAAAAAACTACTCCCGTATCCTTCTGACGATAGGTTCCATAAGCTGTGCCCACCGTTGATATTCCTTTCCGGAAAAATGCAGCCCATCCCCCGCAACAAGCGAAAGATCATCGGCGGCCCGGCGACTTTCTGTCGTAATATCCAGCCACGCGACACCATGATCCGCGGCTACCTGCCGGCCGATCGCATTGAAGATATCGATCTGCGCAGCAATCCGCGAAGGGTTGGCTGCAGACCGTCCAAAAGGCGTCACGGAATAATCCGGGATAGAAAGCACGAGCACGTGCGACCTCGTGTTGCCCGCCAGCCCGATCGCCTGCTCAAGTAGGGTCGTCAGCTGCGCCCGGTATTCGGACGGACTGCGCCCCTGGTACTGATCGTTCACGCCGATCAGCAGCGTCACTAGAGCATAAGGACCCGCAGGCCGCGAGACCGAAAGCGCGTCGAGCAGGTTTCCCGTCGTCCATCCGGTGGTCGCTATGATCTCCGGGCTATCGAAAAAGATACGGTCACTATCGCGCAGACGCGTGACCAGCTGAACAGGATAACGATCAACAACCGCCACAGATTCGCCAATGGTATACGAGTCACCCAGCGCCAGCATCCGCAAGGGCGTGCGGCCGGCGTGCATCGCGGGGCGGACTCCCAGGCATAAAAGACTGCCGATCACTACGATCGATATGACCTTGGCGGCATACACGTCATATATACGGGACAGTCCGGCGCGTGGATTGCGCACAAAAAAAAAGCCCCGGGAACCGGGGCCTTTCGAGATATAACGGAGACTTTATTAATAGTCCATTCCGCCCATTCCGGGAGCGCCGCCGGGATGTGCATGCGCTTCTTCCTTCTTGGGCTTGTCGGCGATGACACACTCAGTGGTCAGCAGCATGCCGGCGATGGAAGCTGCATTTTCGAGGGCGATGCGGCTCACCTTGGTCGGGTCGATAACACCAGCCTTCAGCAGGTTCTCGAACTGTTCGGTGCGGGCGTTGAAACCGAAATCGGCCTTGCCTTCTTTCACCTTCTGAACGATGATGCTGCCTTCGAGACCGCTGTTGGCAACGATCTGACGCAGGGGCTCTTCGAGAGCGCGCTTGACGATCGCGATACCGGTAGTCTCGTCTTCGTTGAGGCCTTTCAGCTTGTCGAGGGCTTCGACGGCGCGGATGTAGGCAATGCCACCACCCGGAACGATGCCTTCTTCAACAGCAGCGCGGGTAGCGTGCAGGGCGTCGTCAACGCGGTCTTTCTTTTCTTTCATTTCTACTTCGGTAGCAGCACCTACGTAGAGGACGGCTACACCACCGCTCAATTTAGCGAGGCGTTCCTGTAATTTTTCCTTATCGTAGTCGGAAGTGGTCGTTTCGATCTGAGCCTTGATCTGGTTGACGCGGGCTGTTATGTCCTCTTTCTTGCCCTTACCGCCTACAACGGTCGTATTGTCCTTGTCGATCGTGACAGAAGCAGCCGTTCCGAGGTAGCTGATGTCAGCACCTTCCAGCTTGTAACCCTGCTCTTCGCTGATAACGATACCCTTGGTGAGGATAGCGATGTCCTGGAGCATTTCCTTGCGGCGGTCACCAAAGCCGGGAGCCTTAACGGCGGCGACCTTGATAGTGCCACGCAGCTTGTTGACGACCAGGGTAGCCAGCGCTTCACCTTCCAGGTCTTCAGCAATGATCAGCAGGGGACGACCGCTCTGCGCAACCTTTTCGAGGATGTGCAGGATATCCTTCATCGCAGAGATCTTTTTGTCATAGATGAGGATATAAGGATTCTGCAGCTCGGCTTCCATCTTTTCGCTGTTCGTAACGAAATAGGGAGAGATATAGCCGCGATCGAACTGCATACCTTCTACTACTTCAACTGTAGTGTCGGTGCCCTTGGCTTCTTCTACGGTGATGACGCCTTCTTTACCGACCTTGCCGAAAGCCTGGGCGATCAGCTTGCCGATAGTGTTGTCATTATTGGCGGAGATCGAAGCAACCTGCTCGATCTTGTTCTTGTCGTTGCCGATGGTCTGGGACTGAGAACCCAGGTTAGCGACTACCTTTTCAACGGCCTTGTCGATACCACGCTTGAGGTCCATGGGATTGGCGCCGGCAGCGACGTTCTTCAGACCTTCGCTGATGATAGACTGAGCCAGCACGGTAGCGGTAGTCGTACCGTCACCTGCGATGTCAGCGGTCTTGGAAGCGACTTCCTTTACCATCTGTGCACCCATGTTCTCGATGGGGTCTTCCAGCTCGATCTCTTTTGCAACGGTAACACCGTCCTTGGTGACTGCCGGAGCACCGAATTTCTTTTCCAGAACTACATTGCGTCCTTTGGGGCCAAGCGTAACCT
>Ga0207695_10000295_pt1 | contig 123533 bp, 121 predicted proteins | sample KBSC54metaG_FD_184354 | JGI IMG/M metagenome (GOLD analysis project Ga0207695, IMG submission 184354) | Corn rhizosphere microbial communities from Kellogg Biological Station, Michigan, USA - KBS C5-4 metaG (SPAdes) (version 2) | ecosystem: Host-associated > Plants > Roots > Rhizosphere >... | reverse complement strand
ACCACGCACAACTCCTTCGGCAATGCAAACGTCACATTCTCCGGTTCGCCGTTGAGTTCCTGCACGTCGCCCGCGCCCCAGTCGCGCAGGCGCGCAAGGACGCCCTGAACCAGGCTCTCCGGCGCCGAAGCGCCGGCGGTGACGCCGACGCGGGTTTTGCCCGCGATCCATTCGCGCTGGATGTCGTCGGCGCCGTCGATCAAGTAGGCTTCGATGCCCTGCTTCTGCGCCAGTTCGCGCAATCGGTTCGAGTTGGAACTGTTTGGCGAGCCGACGACGAGCACGACGTCGCAGGTCGACCCGAGCTTGCGCACGGCGTCCTGGCGGTTCTGCGTGGCGTAGCAGATATCGTCGTGACGTGGCCCGAGAATCGCCGGAAATTTTCCGCGCAGGGCATCGATTACGGCCTTGGTGTCGTCGATCGACAATGTGGTCTGCGTGGAATAGGCGATGTTGTCGGGATGCTTCGGCGCGAGTTTCGTGACGTCCTCGGGCGTTTCGACGAGGTAGATTTCGCCGCTGGCCCCTTCCTTGTCCCATTGCCCGAGCGTGCCTTCGACCTCCGGATGACCGGCGTGGCCGATCAGCACGACATCCCTGCCCGCCTTGGCGTGGCGCGCGACTTCGATGTGCACCTTGGTGACCAGCGGGCAGGTCGCGTCGAATACGCGCAGGTGCCGCGCGCGGGCCTGCGCGCGTACCGCCTGCGAGACACCGTGCGCACTGAAGATTACCGTCGCGCCGTCGGGCACGTCATCGAGTTCGTCGACGAAAATCGCACCGCGAGCGCGCAGGCCATCGACGACGAAACGGTTGTGCACGACTTCGTGGCGCACGTAGATCGGCGCACCGAACGACTCGAGCGCGCGTTCGACGATCTCGATCGCACGATCGACACCGGCACAGAAGCCACGCGGATTGGCAAGCAGGATTTCCATGCGGATATTTTAGCGCGGCGCAGCTTTCGTCGCCGGCTTGTCGTGCGCGAACAGGCTGAAAAGCACCAGCAATACCGCGCCGACGCTGATCGCCGAATCGGCGATGTTGAACGACGGGAATGGCCAGGTGCCGAGATATACCTGGATGAAATCGATCACGTGGCCCAGCCGGATGCGATCGATCAGGTTGCCGAGCGCGCCGCCGATCACCAACGCGAGCGGTAGCGCGGTGCGCCAATCGCCGCGGGAAGTGCGGCGCAGCCAATTCGCCAGTACGGCTGTCACGCCGATAGCCAGCAGGGTAAAGAACCAGCGTTGCCAGCCTTGTTGATCGGCCAGGAAGCTGAAAGCGGCGCCGGTATTGAAGGCGAGCGTCCAGTTGAGAATGCCGGGAATCACCGGGTGCGCCACGTAAGGCTCGAGCACATCGACCACGATGAACTTGATGGCCTGATCGGCCACGATCACGCACACGGACAGCAGGAGCCAGACCAGCGCGCTGGTACGCATCGAAAGTTTCTGGCTCATCAGAAATATAGCCGTTGTTCGCCCGGACCGCCCGGCAGATTATCGACACAGCGTCCACAGATTTCCGGGTGTTCCGGATTCACGCCGACATCCTGGCGATAGTGCCAGCAGCGAATGCACTTCTTGTGGTCACTCCGTGTGGCCGAGACCGCGGCTTTCAAGTCGTCCTGATCGATGTGCAATGCGTCCGCGGGCGCCGCCGCGTCCGAAAGTCTCAACTGCGACGTGATGAAGAAGAAGCGCAATTCATCGGCGACATTCGCCAATCGAGTGCGCAATGCGGCATCCGCATGCAACGTGACTTCCGCCTCGAGCGCCGCTCCGATCTGCCCGGCATTGCGCATGCCTTCGAGCAGCTTCGCCGCGCCCGAACGAATCGCGAGCAAATCGCTCCAGAACTTGCGCTGTTCGGCCGAGCCTTGCAGCGCATCGAGTCCGTCGTACCAGGTCTCGAACAGCACCGATTCGCCACGAGCACCCGCTGGGTTGGTCTTCGGCCGCCGCTCCTGCGCATCCTGCGCTCGCGGCATTTGGGCATCCATGCCCGGCATGTGCTGCCAGATTTCTTCGGCGGTGAAACTCAGGATCGGCGCCAGCCAGCGCACGAGTGCTTCGAGGATTCGATACATCGCACTCTGCGCACTGCGACGTGCAGAACTGTTCTCCTGCATCGTGTAGAGGCGATCTTTGGTGATGTCCAGATACAGCGCGCCCATCTCGTTGGTGCAGAAATTCTGGATGCGCTGCACGATTTCCGGGAAATCGTATTTCGCGTACGCCGCGATAACGGACTGCTGTGTGTCGTGCGCCTGCTGCACGGCCCACTGATCGAGCAAAAGCGAATCCTTCACGGGAATCAGGTGCTGTGTCGGATCGAAACCCGAGAGATTGCCGAGCAGGAAACGCGCGGTGTTGCGGATACGCCGATACGCGTCGGCGACGCGCTTGAGGATTTCATCCGACAGCGCCATCTCGTTGCGGTAATCCGCGGACGTGATCCACAGGCGCAGAATGTCGGCGCCGTAGTTCTTCATCACGTCCTGCGGCTCGATGCCGTTGCCGAGAGACTTGGACATCTTGCGCCCCTGCGCATCGACGGTGAAGCCGTGCGTGAGCACTTCGTCATACGGCGCATGGCCGTGCATCGCCACCGAAGTCAGCAGCGCCGAGTGGAACCAGCCGCGATGCTGATCGGAGCCTTCCAGGTACATGACCTTGTCGCCCGGCTTGCGCGCGAGATTCGGGCGCTGATCGAGCACGCAATAATGCGAGCTGCCCGAGTCGAACCAGACGTCGAGGATGTCGGTGACCTTCTCGTAATTGTCTGCATCCGCGCCTAGCAACTCGCGTGGGTCGAGCGCATACCACGCATCGGCGCCATCCTTCTCGACGCGCTGCGCGACCTGTTCCATCAGCTCGACACTGCGTGGATGCGGTTCACTGGTGGACTTGTGCGCAAACAGCGCGATCGGCACACCCCAAGTGCGCTGGCGCGAGATGCACCAGTCGGGGCGGCCTTCGATCATGCCGTAGATGCGTTCCTCACCCCACACGGGGAACCAGTCGACGTCGTCGCGGATCGCCTTGAGCGAGCCGGCACGCAGGCCTTGCTTGTCCATGCTGATGAACCACTGCGGCGTGGCACGGAAGATCACCGGCGTGCGATGGCGCCAGCAATGCGGGTAGCTGTGCGTGATCTTTTCGCTGGCGAGCAATACGCCGCGTTCGCGCAGGATCTCGATGATCGCGTCGTTCGCTTTCCAGACGAACTGGCCACCGACGAGTTCAGTGTCCGGCAGGTAGACGCCGTTGCCGCCAACTGGATTGAACACGCCGAGGCCGTATTCCTGGCCGACCGCGAAGTCCTCCACGCCATGCGCGGGGGCGGTGTGCACGGCGCCGGTGCCATCTTCGACGGTGACGTGATCGCCAAGGATCAGCGGGACTTCGCGCGCGTAAAACGGATGCTTGAGCACGAGCCGCTCCAGTCCCGCGCCGAGGCAGCGGCCGAGCACTGCCGCATTGTCCACATTGTAACGTTTTGCCACTTTTTCGAGCAGCGCATGCGCGACCACGAGTAACACGCGCTTGCCGGCACGCGCCGGTCCTTCGATCAGGACATATTCGATGTCGGGACCGAGCGTGACCGCAAGGCTGGCCGGCAGCGTCCAAGGCGTCGTCGTCCAGATCGGCACGGCAACGATGGCGTCCTGCGGATCCACGCCGAATTTTGCGGCGAGCGCTTTCGCATCGACTGCGTCGTAAGCCACATCGATCGCGGGCGACGTCTTGTCGTGGTATTCGATTTCCGCTTCGGCGAGCGCCGAGCCGCAATCGAAGCACCAGTGCACCGGTTTGAAGCCGCGCACGACATGACCATTGGCGACGATCTTGGCAAGCGCACGGATGATGTCGGCTTCGTACTTGAAATCCATCGTGCGATACGGATTTTCCCACTCGCCGAGCACGCCGAGACGCTTGAAATCCGTACGCTGCAGGTCGATCTGCTTGGCGGCGTATTCGCGGCACAATTTGCGGAACTCGGCCGCGTCGACTTTTTGTCCGACTTTGCCGACTTTCTTCTCGACCGCGACTTCGATCGGCAAACCATGGCAGTCCCAGCCCGGCACGTACGGCGAACGCAGGCCCGCCATCAGCTTGGACTTGACGACGACGTCTTTCAGAATCTTGTTGACCGCGTGGCCGAGATGAATCGAGCCATTCGCGTACGGCGGACCATCGTGCAGCACGAACATGTGCTCGCGCTGCGCGGTGCGCTTCTGGATTTCGCCGTAGCGATCGCGCTTCTCCCAATCGGCCAGCATGCCGGGTTCGCGCTTGGGCAGGTCCGCCTTCATCGCGAAGTCGGTTTGCGGAAGATTGATCGTGTTCTTGTAGTCGGTCGTCACTTCATCGCTCCAGTCGCGGCCGTCGTGCCACGACTCAAAATTCGCCGCGCCGCCTGCGCGTCTCGGTCGATCTGTTTCACCATTGCGTCGAGATCGGGAAACTTTTCCTCGTCGCGCAATTTTTCCACAAATTCCACTTCTATACGCTTGCCGTACAAGTCGCCGTCGAAGTCGAACAGATGCGCTTCGAGCAGCGGCTCTTTGCCGTTGACGGTCGGTCGGATGCCAAGGCTCGCGACGCCGGGCATCGCCTGTTCGCGCACGCCGGCGACACGCACGGCAAAAATGCCCTCGACCGGCGACGTGCGTCGGCCCAAATGCAAGTTCGCGGTCGGATAGCCGAGCTTGCGCCCAAGCTGCTGACCGCGCGCCACATGCCCGCCGATGGCGAACGGCCTTCCGAGCCAGCGTGCCGCAAGCTGGAAACTTCCGCCCGCCAACGCGTCGCGAATCGCGGAACTCGAAATGCGCTCGCCTTCGACGACGACCGGATCCAGCGCGCTGGCGCGGAATCCGGACTGCTCGCCCATTTGCTGCAGCAGCCGCAAATCACCGCTGCGCGCATGACCAAACCGAAATCCTTCGCCGACCCACACTTCTTTTGCATTCACGCGTTCGAGCAGCACGCTCTCGACGAATTCCTCTGCCGACATCGCAGCCAGTGTTGCGTTGAAGCGCAACAACAGCACTCTATCGATCTGCGCATCGACAAACTGCGCGATTTTCTCGCGCCGGCTCGACAGCCGCGGAACCTTACGCGTGTGTGCGAAAAACTCGCGCGGCAAAGGTTCGAAACTCACCACGACCGAGAGCAAGCCGAGATCGCGCGCACGCGCGCGGACTCGCGCGAGCACGGCTTGATGACCTCGATGTACACCGTCAAACGCGCCGATGCAGACCACGCTACCGCGTGGCGCGAGACACGCGCCGGCCACGTCCCTGAAAAGCCTTTGCATCGGCGGAAGTATAGCGGCTGCGCTGCGATGCACAAAGACTAAATGCCGCGCAAATCCTTCATGCGAAAACCGGTTGCGAACAGCACAGCGACATACACTGCGCTGGCGACTCCAATCACGGCGGCGAGCCGCATGACCCGGGTCAAGTTCGACCACGTACTCCAATCCGGCCAGCACACGACCGCAACGATCAGCACCAACGTCAGCGCGGTCGACGCAACGGCCAGGCGCAACAGGTGTGCAGCCCAGCCCGGCTGTCGCACGAAAATGCCTTCGCGCTGCAGCGCACGCCACAGTTGCACGAGATTGAGATAGCTCGCGAGCGTGCTCGCCAACGCCAGGCCCATGTGCAGGCCCGGTACTCGCGCAATCGCCGTGAGCCAGCCGCCACTCGACTGCTCGGGCCGATGCCAAAGCGCAAACAGCACGCCGACGAACAGCACGTTCATCAACATGTTCGCAATCATCGCGACAACGCCCGCGCGCACCGGCGTGCGCGTGTCCTGGCGCGCGTAGAACGCCGGCGCGACGACCTTTACCAGCGCAAACGCCGGCAAACCGAGACTCAACGCCGACAATGACAGAGCGGCCATGTCGACATCGTGCGGTGTAAAGCGGCCGTGCTGGAACAACGTCGCCAGCATCGGCTTGGCGAGGATTACCAGACCAAACATCGCGGGCACCGAAATCAGCAGCGCCGTGCGCAAGCCCCAGTCGAGCGCCTTGGAAAAACCTTCGCGATCCGTCGTGACGTGATGCCGCGACAAGCTCGGCAGAATTACGGTGCCGAGTGCCACGCCAAACACGCCGAGCGGAAATTCGAGCAGGCGATCGGTCTGCGCGAGCCAGGTTTGCGACCCGGCAATCAGAAACGAGGCGATCAGCGTATCGAGCAGCAGATTGATTTGCGCGATCGACGAGCCGAACAGCGTCGGCAACATCAATTTCAATATCCGCTGCACGTCCGCATGGCGCCAGCCCCAACGCGGCATTGCGAGCAGATCCAGCTTCGCCAGCGCCGGAAACTGCAGCAGCAGTTGCAGGACACCGGCGACGAGAATCGACCAGCCGAGCGCCATGATCGGCACGTCGAAATGCGGTGCCGCCCACAGCGCAGCGGCGATCATGCACAGATTCAAGACGACGGGCGTGATTGCCGGCAAGGCGAACCGATGGAAGCTGTTGAGCACACCGCCGGCAAGCGCGGTCAGGGAGACGAACAGCAGGAACGGGAACGTGATGCGCAGCAGGTCCGACGTGAGTCGAAATTTCTCCGGCTGCTGGAATGCGCCGGGAGAGAATCCCGCGGTCAGCCAGTCCGAGCCCAGCACGCCCAAGGCCGTGACGATCAGCAGCACGCTGCCGAGCGTGCCGGCTACACGCGCAACGAGCTCCTTCAGTTCGGCGTGCGACCGTCTTTCTTTGACTTCGGTGAATACCGGCACGAACGCCGTGGAAAACGAGCCTTCCGCGAACAACCGGCGCATAAAATTCGGAATGCGGAACGCGACCCAGAACGCATCGGTGGTCGCGTTCGCGCCGAACGCGTAGGCGATGGCCATCTCGCGCACGAGGCCGAGCAGGCGCGAAATGAACGTCATCGCGCTGAACGAGAGCATCGAGCGCAGCAGGCTCGGCGCCTTCATCGCCGCACCCTGGAAACATTGACGTAACCCCGCGCTCCGCCTACAATTACCGACCTTTTTCGCCCCACCCATCCATTTTTCGTTTCCGGAGTTTTCCCTTGGCCAACATCAAATCCGCCAAAAAGCGCGCGCGTCAGGCTGTAAAGCGCAACGCCCGCAATGCCAGCTCGCGTTCGATGCTGCGCACGGCGATCAAGAAAGTCGTCACCGCGATCGCGGCGAAAGACAAGTCCGGCGCCGAAGCGGCGTACAAGACCGCCGAGCCGATCATGGATCGCTACAGCAGCCGCGGCCTGATCCACAAGAACAAGGCGTCGCGCCACAAGAGCCGCCTGAGCGCGCACATCAAGGCGCTCTGAGCCAGTCGTTTTCGCAGAAAAGCCGGCGCAAGCCGGCTTTTTTGTTGCCGCTTGAATCGTCATCGTCACGCGTCGAGGCTCGGCATTTCTTCGACGGCTTCCTGCTTGAGCTGTTCGAAGAAATCCTGAACCTTCAGGCACACCGGCCAGGTGCCGTCCTTCGCGATCGCCGAAACGACGAACCACGGCGCCTTCCATTTGAGCTTGCGCACGATTGCCTTGGCGCGCTTTTCACGCTCCTTCGTATCAAGCAGATCGGCTTTGTTGAACACGAGCCAGCGCGGGCGCTGCGACAGCTCCGGGTCGAACTTTTCCAGCTCCGCTTCGATAGCGCGCACCTGTTCGACGGGATCGACTTCATCGCCGAGCGGCGCCATGTCGACGAGATGCAGCAGCAAACGTGTGCGCGAAACGTGCTTGAGGAATTGCACGCCGAGCCCCGCACCTTCGGCCGCGCCTTCGATCAGACCGGGAATGTCGGCGATGACGAAACTCTGGTCGGTGCCGATGCGCACGACGCCCAGATGCGGCTGCAGCGTAGTGAACGGGTAGTCCGCCACGCGCGGCGTCGCTGCCGAAACCGCGCGGATGAACGTGGATTTGCCCGCATTCGGGAAACCGAGCAGGCCGACGTCGGCCAAAACCTTGAGTTCCAGGCGCAGCTCGCGCGCTTCGCCTTCGGTGCCCGGAACCGCCTTGCGCGGCGCGCGATTGGTCGAGCTTTTGAACACCGTGTTGCCGGCTCCGCCATGACCGCCTTGCGCCACTTTTAGACGCTGCCCGTGCTGGGTCAGGTCGCCGATTGTCTCGTCGGTGTCGATATTGATCACCGCGGTGCCGACCGGCACGCGGATCACCTTGTCTTCGCCGCGCTTGCCGGCCATCTGCCGGCCCATGCCGTTCTCGCCGCGTTGCGCGCGGAACGAACGCTCGTGGCGGAAATCGACCAGCGTGTTGAGGCCCTCGTCGGCCACGACCCAGACATCGCCGCCGTCGCCGCCATTGCCGCCGTCGGGGCCGCCCATCGGAATGTTTTTCTCGCGCCGGAAACTGACGCAGCCGTTGCCGCCGTTGCCGGCGTGGACGGTGATTTCGGCTTCGTCGACGAACTTCATAGGCTTAGGAATCTACACAAAAACAAAGCCCGGCGCAGGGCCGGGCTCTGTCAAAACGAGGATGGAACGATCAAGCTTTGGCGACGCTGACCGTGCGGCGGTTCTTGGCGCCTTTGACGGCGAACTGAACGGTACCGTCAACGAGCGCGAACAGGGTGTGGTCGCGGCCGAGGCCGACGCCATGACCCGGATGGAACTGGGTACCGCGCTGGCGCACGATGATGTTGCCGGCTTCGACGGCTTGGCCGCCGTAGATCTTCACGCCGAGATATTTCGGGTTGGAATCGCGGCCGTTACGAGTACTGCCGCCTGCCTTTTTATGTGCCATGACTGTGCTCCTTACTTCGAGATCGAGGTGATTTCGACCTCGGTGTAATACTGCCGATGCCCCTGCTGCTTCATGTGGTGCTTGCGGCGACGGAATTTGATGATGCGGACCTTGTCGCCACGGCCCTGGGCCTTGACGGTGGCCGCCACGCTGGCGCCCGCAACGAGCGGCGTGCCGACGGTGATGCCTTCGCCTTCGCCGACCAGCAGCACCTGGTCGAATGTGACCGCGGCGCCGACATCGGCTTCGAGCTTCTCTACACGCAAGGTTTCGCCCTGCATGACGCGGTATTGCTTACCGCCGGTTTTGATGACTGCGTACATTGGATTTTCCTCTGTAGTTATTTTTCGTCCCGGGCGTGCTTTCCGCCTGAGCCGACCAACGCCCGTTATTCGGGCGAGCCGCATATTCTAGCAGAGCAAAGTTTTTCAGGTCAAACAGGCAGTTGGGGTTGAATTACCGCCGTTCGGGAGCATCTAGGGAGCTGCCTGTCTCGTTTGCTGAGATGACGCGGCATTCCAATCCTCCTCCAGCTTGCCCACGCGATTTTTCGCGCGGCGCGCTATAGTACTTCGTTCGCTCAAATTCGGCCGATCATGGACTCAATCCGCATCCGCGGCGCACGCACGCATAACCTGAAGAACATCGACCTGGAGCTGCCGCGCGACAGCCTGATCGTGATCACCGGTTTGTCCGGGTCGGGAAAGTCCTCGCTCGCGTTCGACACGATCTACGCCGAAGGCCAGCGCCGCTACGTGGAATCGTTGTCGGCGTATGCGCGTCAGTTCCTCTCGGTGATGGAAAAACCCGACGTCGATCACATCGAGGGTCTGTCGCCGGCGATTTCGATCGAGCAGAAATCGACTTCGCACAACCCGCGTTCGACCGTCGGCACGATCACTGAAATCTACGACTACTTGCGCTTGCTGTTCGCCCGCGTCGGCACGCCGCGCTGTCCGGATCACGGTATTCCGCTCGAAGCGCAGACCGTCTCGCAAATGGTTGATGCGACACTGGCGATGAATCCCGAGCGTCGCTACATGCTGCTCGCGCCGGTGATTCGCGAGCGCAAGGGCGAACACTTGCAGGTTTTCGAGCAGCTGCGTGCGCAAGGCTTCGTGCGCGCGCGCGTCGACGGCGTGCTGCACGAACTCGACGCCGTGCCGGCGCTCGCGCTGCGCGTCAAGCATACGATCGAAGCGGTGATCGACCGTTTCCGGCCGGCGCCGGACATCAAGCAGCGACTTGCCGAATCATTCGAAACCGCGCTGCGCCTCGGCGAAGGCATCGCCCTCGTCGTCGACATGGACGCCGGGCAGGAAAGCTCAAATGCCGCGAGCGGTCGCTCCGGCGATCCTGCCTCCAGCGACACTCGTGCATCCATGCACAGCGCAGGACGTGCAGGAGCGGCCGACGAAAAATCGGCGCAGACGATTTTCTCGTCGCGCTTCTCGTGCCCGGTGTGCGACTACTCGCTGCCGGAGCTCGAACCGCGTCTGTTTTCGTTCAACTCGCCGGTCGGCGCCTGCGGCACCTGCGACGGCCTCGGCGTGACGCAGGTATTCGATGCCGCGCGAGTCGTCGTGCATCCGAACCTTTCGCTCGCCGCCGGTGCGGTGCGCGGTTGGGATCGTCGCAACATGTATTACTTCCAGCTGATCCTGTCGCTGGCGCGGCATTACAAGTTCGATATCGATGCGCCGTGGGAACAGCTGCCGGAAGGCATCCAGCACGCCGTGCTGCACGGTTCCGGCGACGAGCAGATCACGTTTCGTTATCTGACCGAAACCGGCGGCAGCGTCGCGCGCAAGCACCGTTTCGAAGGCATCCTGCCGAATCTGGAACGCCGCTACCGCGAAACCGAGTCGCCCGCGGTGCGCGAGGAACTGGCCAAGTTCATCAGCCAGCGACCCTGTCCCGACTGCCATGGCGAACGCCTGAACCGCAGCGCGCGCAATGTGTTCGTTGGCGACAACAACTTGCCGCACCTGACCGCATTGCCGATCGACCAGTCGTTGAAATTCTTCCATGAATTGAAATTGGCCGGCTGGCGCGGAGAGATCGCAGCGAAGATCGTCAAGGAAATCCGCGAGCGCCTGCGCTTCCTCGTCGACGTCGGCCTGGACTACCTCACGCTCGACCGCCAGGCTGATTCGCTTTCCGGCGGCGAAGCGCAGCGCATTCGCCTGGCCTCGCAGATCGGCGCCGGACTCGTGGGCGTGATGTACGTGCTCGACGAACCTTCGATCGGCCTGCATCAGCGCGACAACGAACGCCTTCTCGGGACGCTGACGCGCCTGCGCGATCTCGGCAACACCGTGATCGTCGTCGAACACGACGAAGATGCCATTCGCGCCGCCGACCACATCGTCGACATCGGTCCCGGCGCCGGCGTGCACGGCGGCGAGATCGTCGCGCAGGGCCAGCTCAAGGACGTGCTCGCGGCGAAGCGCTCGCTGACCGGCGAATACCTGTCCGGCAAGCGCCGCATCGAAGTGCCGAGCGAGCGTCACGTGCCGGACCAACAGCTCATGCTGCGTGTGCTCGGCGCGTCCGGCAACAATCTCAAAAACGTCGACCTGGAAATTCCGGCCGGACTGTTCGTCTGCGTGACGGGCGTCTCCGGTTCCGGCAAGTCGACTCTGATCAACGACACGCTGTTCCGCCACACCGCCGCCGAACTCAACGGCGCGAACGAGAAGCCTGCGCCATTCCAGCGCATCGAAGGCCTGGAATTGTTCGACAAAGTCGTCGACATCGACCAGTCGCCGATCGGCCGCACGCCGCGTTCGAATCCGGCGACCTACACCGGCTTGTTCACGCCGCTGCGCGAACTGTTCGCGCAGGTGCCCGAGTCGCGCGCACGTGGCTACCAACCCGGTCGTTTCAGTTTCAACGTCAAAGGCGGGCGCTGCGAAGCCTGCGAAGGCGATGGCCTCATCAAGGTCGAAATGCACTTCCTGCCGGATGTGTACGTGCCATGCGACGTCTGTCACGGCAAGCGCTACAACCGCGAGACGCTCGAGATCACCTACAAGGGTCACACGATTTCCGACGTGCTCGAAATGACCGTCGAGGATGCCCTGAAGCTATTCGAAAACGTTCCCGCGCTCGCGCGCAAGCTCGAAACACTGATCGACGTGGGTCTGAGTTACATCAAGCTCGGTCAGAGCGCGACGACGCTGTCCGGCGGCGAAGCGCAACGCGTGAAGCTGTCGCGCGAGTTATCCAAGCGCGATACCGGACGCACGCTGTACATCCTCGATGAGCCGACCACTGGCCTGCATTTCCACGACATCGAACAGCTCCTGCGCGTGCTGCACCGGCTGCGCGACGACGGCAATACCGTCGTCGTCATCGAACACAATCTCGACGTGATCAAAACCGCGGACTGGGTCGTCGATCTCGGCCCCGAAGGCGGCGATCGCGGCGGGCAGATCATCGCCACCGGCACGCCCGAGCAGATCGCGCGCGACAAGCGTTCGCATACCGGGCGCTTTCTCGCACGCGTATTGCCGAACAGCAAGCGCAAGGAAGCCGCTTGAACGTGGCGCCGGAAATGCCGCTGCTCGTTTCGCTGACGATGCCGGTGCGCTGGCGCGACCTGGATGCTTTCAATCACGCCAACAACTCGACGTACCTTACCTATATCGAGGAAACGCGCCTGCATTGGATGTCGCAGCTTCCGGGCGAGTGGATGAACGCGCAGTATTCGCCGCTGCTCGCCGCCGTGCACGTCAATTACCGCAAGGCCGTGAGTTGGCCCGGCAGCGTCGTGATCGAACTCTATTGCGAACGCCTCGGCAATACCTCGGTTACGCTCGCGCATCGTATCGTCGATAGCGCCAACCGCGACCTGCTCTATTCCGATGGTCAGAGCGTGATGGTCTGGGTCGATCCCGGCACCGGCAAACCGGTGCCGTTGCCCGACGTGATCCGGAGAGCTTGCGCGAGCTGAGTTCGTCATCCGCCGGATAAGCGACATCAAGGCGCGACGTCCCTGACCACGAATTCCGCATCCGCGCGCGCGCCGGAACTTGTGGAAATATGGATTTTCACCTTATCGCCGACGCGCAGCTCGTGCTTCGGCTGCATCAGCATGAAATGCTTTCCACCCGGTGCGAATTGCACACGCGCATCCGGTGCAATCTGAAACTCGCCCAGCGGACGCATGCGTTCCAGGCCGTTTTCTTCGACGCTTTCGTGTAACGACACATCGCCAAATTCGTCGCTCTGCGCCCCGATGACCGTGAGCGATCCGTCACCGGCATTGCGCAATGTCGCGTAGCCGGCCAGCATCATTGCGCCCGGCGGCGCCGCGCGGATCCAGGCATTTTCGACCACGAGCCGCCCGGCGGCATGCGCGTTGAACGCGCAGCCGACTGCCAACAACCAGCTCAAATTCAAACGCATGTTTGATTCGCCTCTCTTTCGCTTATGATAGCCGCTCCGCCACGGGATCGACTGCGATGCTAGAGACCATTCGTCACGACGCGATCGTTGAATTGCGCCTTGCACGCCCTCCGGTCAATGCCTTCGACACGGCGCTGAGCCGCGAGTTGCGCTTGGCTGTGGAAGCGGCAGCCAAAGATGCGCGCGGTGTTTTGATTTCCGGGCGCCCGGGATTGTTCAGCGCCGGCCTCGACGTCGCGGCCGTGCTGCAACTGGATCAGGCCGGGCGCTTGGGCGAATTGTGGCGCGAGTACTCGGAACTGTGCCGCACGATTGCGGCATCAGCCATTCCGGTTGTCGCCGCCATTACCGGACACGCTCCGGCCGGTGGCGCCGTGCTCGCCACGTTTTGCGATTACCGCGTGATGGCGCGCAGCGGCGACGCGGCCAAGCCGTATCGAATCGGCCTCAACGAGGTGCAAGTCGGCTTGGTGGTGCCGCCGGAAATCCAGACCGGACTGCGCCGCCTCGTCGGCACGTATCGCGCGGAACGCCTGATGGTTGCCGGCGCAATGCCGGATTCCGACGAAGCTCTGCGCATTGGCTTTGTCGATGAGCTGGCGGATGCGGATGCCGTGGTCGCCCGAGCGCTCGCGTGGCTGAACGCGCTGCTCGCGCTGCCTGCGCGCGCGATGAGCGGCACGCGCGCGATCGCGCGCGCCGATCTGGTCGCCGCGTTCGATGCCGCGCGCGCGCAAAACGCCGACGATTTCGTGCGCGGCTGGTTCAGCGATGAATCGCGCGCGGTGCTGACCGGCGTACTTGCAAAGCTGAAGAAATCCTAGTTCGGCTCGAAGTCGTCCTTGAAGATTTCTTCCAGCGGACCGACCTGGATGTGGTCCATCATGTAGCTGGCTCCGCCGGGGTTCGCAGCCGTGCCGGAAGCGATGCCGAGTGTGATCAGTGCGCTCGTCGAGCCGGGCGGCAACGCCACATCGTAAGCGCCAGCTTCCAGCCAGCCGCTGTCCGGAATGCCCTCGGAAATCGACACGGCTGCACCTTCGTTCGGCGATATCGGCGAAATCGGCGTGAGCTTGTTGCCGGCGCAGTCGGCGGCGTCATAAATGTCGAGCGAGAACACGTGGGTGCCGGAGCCGTATTGCGCGTTGACGAAGTAGCGCAGCGCGAAATCGATCTTCGGCCAGCGGTGCACGTCCACGCATTGTGTGGCGACTTCGACCACGTCGTTCGATGAGCCGTCCATTCGCAACGTACCGCCCACGGGCGAGCCGAAGAAGGATTCACGGTAGGCGCCCCCGCCGACCGTCCAGCCGGAAAGATCGTGATCGAAATCGGGGTTGAACACCAGATTGAGCGCGCTCACGCCGGGCGAGGCGGCGATCAGCAGAATGGCGATGGCTTTGCGCAAGATGGCGAACTCCGATGAGCGGTCGTTGCCACAAAACGCGCTGCCGCCGCCGGACCGAACATTCGGGTTATTCGCCGGTCGCGACCGGCTGATCCGCGCCGATCCAGCCGCTCCACGACGGCGCATAGACGCGAGATCCGGCCAGGCCTGCGTGCTCCATCGCCAGCAGGTTATGGCACGCGGTCACACCGGAGCCGCACATGTGCACGACCTCGCTTGGGGTGCGCGCCGCGAACAGCGCGTCGAATTCCGCCCGCAACCGTGGCGCCGGCTTGAAACGGCCGTCGCCGGCGAGATTGTCGGAAAATGGCCGGTTGCGCGCTCCTGGCACGTGGCCCGCCACCGAGTCGATCGGCTCCGCTTCGCCGCGAAAACGCGGCGCAGCGCGCGCATCCAGAAGAAGTATATTTTTGCGCATCGCTTGCAGCGCATCGGTGTAGACGATCTGGCTCTCGTCGAAATTCACTTCGACGGAAGTCGGCGTGCGCGTGGGCGTTTGCGTTTCCACTGGCAGGCCCGCGGCTTGCCACGCCTGCCAACCGCCATCGAGTACGGCGACTTCGCGCGCACCGACGAGGCGCAGCATCCACCAGAGCCGCGCCGCGGCGAGCGCTCCGTTGGCGGCGTCGTACGCGACGACGCGCAGCCGCGGCGTCCAGCCCCAGCGCGAGAGCACGCCGGAAAATGCCGAGGCGTCCGGCAGCGGATGCCTGCCGAGCCCGCGCCGGGACAGATCCGACAAATCGGTTTCCACATTCGCGTACACGGCAGCGGGAATATGACCTTGCGCGTACACACGCGGACCCGATGCCCGATCGGCCAGATTCGCGCGGCAATCGACGATGAGAACATCGTCGTGCCGGGCCAGCTCGGCCAAGGTTCGCGCGTCGATGAGGGTGCGTAAATTCATGGCGTTCTCTCCAGCCGGCGCACGAGGCTTAGCAACATTGCTGCCGTCGCGCCCCAGATGTTCTTGTCGTTGTACGGGAATTCGAACACATCGCGCGGCCGGCCGCGCCATTCGATGTGACGCCGGCGCAGGTTCGCCGGATCGAGGAAAAAATCCAGCGGCACCTCGAAGACATCCGCCACTTCACCGGCATCGAGTGTCGTCGTGTACGCCGCGTCGAGCGAACCGACCACGGGAGTCACGCAATAGCTGCTGATGGTTTCGAAGCAATCCAGATAGCCGAGCGGCTGCACGAGCGCGGCCGGGATGCCGATCTCCTCGTGCGTTTCGCGCAACGACGTGGCCACCGCGTCCGCGTCTTCGGGTTCGGCGCCGCCGCCTGGAAAACTGATCTGGCCGCCATGCTGCGTCAAATGCTCGGTGCGCGTGGTAAAGAGCACGTTCAGATTTCCTGCGCGCGCGATGATCGGCACGAGCACGGCGGCGGGCCGCAATGAGGTCGCGCCGAGGACGTCGTGCAACTCGTCATGATTCCAACCCGGCGCACTGGGCGGGTCGCTCAGCGCACGCACGGCACGACGCACGCGTTCGAGCGTCACCGTCATTTTCCGGACTCGTGCGGCGCACGTTGCGGCAGCACTTCGTTCATCAGCCGCGCGCGCTCGATCTCGCTCATGTACATCCAGCGTGCGATCTCATCGCCCGTGCGCCGGCAACCTTCGCATAGCCCGTGCGCATCGAGTGTGCAGATGCCGATGCATGGAGTGAGAACCGGTTTGTGCGATGCGAATGCAGACATGGCGATGCTGTGATTTTCCGATACTTCTTGTTAGATTGCCGCAATTCCTTATCGGGCCCGACCCGCATGCTCGCGTTGGCGACGAAAGTGGTGACCGACTACGGCAAGGTTCTGGCACGCGTGCAACCGGGCTTGCAGGGCATGCCCGAGTCGCTGCTTCCGTATTCGAAAACCAAGATTCGTGATGCGATCCTGATGCTGCTCGCGCGCCTGGAACCGGAGCACACGGCCGTGAAGGAGAGTCTGGCGCGCGGCTACGTGTATCTCGCGCAATTCGTTCCCGACTCCGACGTGCTCGCGCCCGATGCGCAAACGCACCAGAGCGAACCGGCGATGCGCCTGATGAACCGCGTCAAGGTCGACATGGAGCGCGCGCTCGAAGAACTGCACGCGCTCGGAATTTATGCCGCGGTAAAGTGAAACGCCGCGGCAACCGCGGCGTTTCGTCATCCATAAGAACTGGACCCCGTGTCATCGTACGTCCGCGTACTGCACGGGGTGAGTTCATCCTGGACTCACTTGATGTCGACCAGCTTCAGTTCGAACACCAGCGCTTCGTTCGGGCCGATACGCGGCGGCTGACCGCGTTCGCCGTAAGCGAGTTCGGGCGGCACGAAGATCTGCCAATGATCGCCGGCGCGCATCTGCAGCAGCACGTCCTGCCAACCCTTGATCACGTCGCCGACCTTGAAGTGCACGGGTTCGCCGCGCGCAAAGGAGCTGTCGAATTCCAGGCCGTTCATCAGCGAGCCGCGATAATGCACGGTCACTTCGCTATTCACGGTCGGATGCGACGCGCCGGTACCGTCTTCGATCACGCGGTATTGCACGCCGGAAGGCAGCGCGACGATGCCCTTCTTGACCTTGTTGTCGGCCATGAACTTCTGGCTCTTGGCCTTGTTCTCGCTCGCGATCTTGTCGAACTCGCCCTTGGCCTTGGTGTACATCTGATACTGCATGCGGCCGAGCAGATCGTGCATCGATTCCTCGGACACCGTCGGCTTGCGGCCGGCGTAACCGTCCTGCATCGCGCTGATCACGCGATTGATATCGATGTCGAGTTTCTTGTCGACGAAATCGGCGCCGATCTGGAAACCGATCGCATAGGAAAGGTTCGGCTTGTCGGCTGCAGTCAGCGGCGCCGGCGGTGTCTGCGCCTGCTCTTTCCCTGCTGCGGCTGCTGCCGGCTTGGCCGCGGTGCCGCCCTGTTGCGCGAATGCCGCGCCCGCGACGAGTAGACCCGCCGCCATCATGGACCAACGCAAAATCATGCAAACCTCCAAAAGTGGAAAAACGTCGTGCGCGGTGGAAAGGCCGGCCAACCCCGGCGCGAAAGCGCGCAATCATACCCGAGCAGGAGGTGCAGCAACAGCGTTTTCGACGTCCGCAGCCCCGGCTGAACGCGGATTTAACACGCGCGCTGCGTTATCATCCGCCGTTATTTTTCACGGGACTGCATCATGGCCTTGCGCAACCTGCTCATCGAGGACCGCGGCGCCGTGCGCCGCATCACGATCAACCGTCCGGAAAAACTCAACGCGCTCAATCGTGAAACGATCGGCGAACTCGATGTCGCGTTCGCGCAAGCCAAGCAGGACGACACGATCCGCGTGATCGTGCTCGCCGGCAGCGGCGAAAAAGCGTTCGTCGCCGGTGCGGACATCAGCGAACTGGCCACCGCAAGCCCTTTGCAACTGCAGCAGATGTCGCGCGCCGGCCAGCGCATGATGCTGAACGTCGAACGCCTCGGCAAACCGGTGATCGCGCGTATCCAGGGTTTCGCGCTCGGCGGCGGCATGGAGCTGGCGATGAGTTGCCACCTGCGCGTGGCCAGCGAGAAAGCGAAGTTCGGACAGCCGGAAATCAATCTCGGCGTGATTCCCGGCTTCGGCGGCACCCAGCGTCTGTTGCGCCTGGCCGGCCGCGGCGCCGCGCTCGAGCTGTGCCTGACCGGCGCGCAGATCGACGCTGCGCGTGCGTTCGCGTTGGGCGTCGTCACGCGCGTTGTCGCCGTCGATCAACTCGATCCGGAGGTCGACGCGCTCGCCGATCAGCTGGCAGCATCGGCGCCGCACGCGCTCGCGGGTGCGCTGGATGCGATCCTGCTTGGCGGCGAATCCGCCATCGACGTCGGCCTCGACTATGAAAGCCACGCGTTCGCCCTGTGCGCGGCGACGACCGATATGCGCGAAGGCACCAAGGCCTTTCTGGAGCGGCGCAAGCCGGTGTTTACGGGCCAGTAATCGCGGACAGAGCCTCGAGCAGCACGAGTTCGGGTCGCAGCGGCCCGCGCAGCTGGGTGCGCGCGAGATTGGCACGATCGAACCACGCCGCGAGATTCGGCAACGTCGCCCGCTTCGCCGCGATCGGACCGGCCGTGCCGCGCGCCTGTGCTTGCGCTTCGTCTTGCAGCAGCATTGCCGCGAACCACAGGCGCGATTCGGGCTCGGCCTTGCTCCAGCGATTGGCGATTTCGACGACGGAAGTCTTTCCGGCGCAAAGATTGCGCAGATCCTTGGCCACGTCATCGCGCGTCGCCAGGCCGCCGGAATTCGCCCAAGCCAGCGCCAGACCGGGATTGCCGCCACTCGCGTCGAGCGCGGCCGCCGCGGTGTTCGCATCGATTGCTTGCGCGGTGAGCCACGCTTGCGCGTCGCCGCGTGCCGGCGAACGGAATTCGACGCGTTGGCAGCGACTGCGAATCGTTGCCGACAACCGCGCCGGTTGATCGGCGATCAGCGCGATCAACGTCGCCGGCGTCGGTTCTTCGAGCGTTTTGAGCAGCGCGTTGCTCGCACTGACGTTCATCGCATCGGCCGGGTCGACGAGTGCGATCTGCCAACCGCCGAATTGCGGGGTCAGGGCGAGCCGTTCGCTCAAGTGCCGAATCTGTTCGACGATGATCTCGGTGCGCGGCTTGCCGTCGTCGCGAAGGTCCAGATTGATTCGGACCAGATCCGGATGGCTGCCGGCGTGCACGAAACGGCAGGCGCGGCATTCACCGCACGCGCTGCCATCCGCGTTCGGCGACTGACACAACAGCGCCGCGGCGAACGCGTCGGCGAACGCGCGCTTGCCCAAACCCGCCGCGCCGCACAGCAGCAGTGCGTGCGGCAGGCGATCCTGCGCACGCCGCGCGACGAGTTTGCCCCATGGTTCGACGTGCCAGGGCGCCAGGCTCACGCCGGCTCTCCGTCGAGGAATCCGGCGACGACGCGGCGCACTTGCGCAAGCACATTTTCCAGCGGCTGCGATGCGTCGATTACACGAAAGCGCGCCGGCTGCGAGTTTGCACGCGCGCGGTAGCTCGCGCGCACGCGCTCGAAGAATTCCGCATTTTCCATTTCTATACGATCAGCGGAGCCGCGCCCGTTGGCGCGCTTCATGCCATCGGCCACGGCCAGATCGAGCAGCAAGGTCAGATCCGGCGTCGCTCCCGCCGCGGCCCAGTGCTCCAGATCGGCGATGCGGTTTTCCGGCTGGCCACGGCCGCCGCCCTGGTAGGCGTAACTGGCATCGGTAAATCGGTCCGACAACACCCAACGCCCCGCGGCGAGCGCCGGCTGGATCACTTCGCGCACGAGCTGTGCGCGCGCGGCGAACATCAGCAGCAATTCGGCTTCCGCGCACAAAGTCTTGTTCGCCGGATCGAGCAGCACGGCGCGGACCGCCTCGCCCGTCGGCGTGCCCCCCGGTTCGCGCGTGACGACGACGTCGAAGCCGCGGGCCGCCAGCAGCTCGCGCACCGTTGCGAGCACGGTGCTCTTGCCCGCGCCCTCGCCGCCTTCGAGCGTGATGAATTTTCCGCTCATCGATTGTGATGCAACTGATATTTCGCCACGGCGCGATTATGCGCTTCCAGCGTTGGTGAGAACTCGTGACTGCCGTCGCCGCGCGCGACGAAGTACAGCGCGTCGGTCGGCGCCGGATGCAATGCGGCGTGGAGCGCCGCCGCGCCCGGCAACGCGATCGGCGTCGGCGGCAGGCCGTCGCGCGTGTAGGTGTTGAATGGCGTATCGGTATCCAGATCGCCACGGCGCAAGTTGCCGTCAAATGCCGAGCCGAGTCCGTAAATCACGGTCGGATCGGTCTGCAGTCGCATGCCGATCTTCAGCCGATGCAGGAATACGCCCGCGATCATCGGCCGCTCATCGGCGCGCGCGGTTTCCTTTTCGACGATCGAAGCCAGAATCAACGCCTGGTACGGCGACTGCAACGGCAGATCGGCCGCGCGCGAGTTCCATTGCTTGTCGAGCGCTTCGGTCATCGCCTTGTGCGCGCGGCGCAGGATATCGACATCGTCCATGCCTTTGACATAGTTGTACGTCTCCGGCAGGAACTGTCCTTCGGCCGGCACGTCGATCTCGCCGAGTGCGCGCATGATCGCCGCGTCGGTGCTCGCCGCAAGTGTCTGCTTCAAGCCGACATCGTGCGCGAGCGCTTCGCGCAGCTGCGCGAACGTCCAGCCTTCGACCACGGTGAAGTGATGCTGGATCACTTCGCCGGATGCCATCTTCGCGAGCAACGCGCGCGGCGTGATTCCCGCATCGAGCGCGTATTCGCCGGCGTGCAGCTTGCCGGCCACGCCCATCTGTCGCGCGAGCAGGCGCCAGTACAGCGATGTTCCCGTGCGCACGTGCTGATGCTCCAGCTCGCGCAGGATGCCGGGCAGCTGCGTGCCCATCGGCACGTCGATGGTCGTCGGCGCCGTCAGTGCCAACGGCATGTCGGCGAATTGACGGTAATCGCGCCAGGCGAAAACCCCGAAGGCGATCAGGATGATCAGAACGATGACGCGCAGGAATTTCATGCGGCGTCCTCGAGCGCCTGCCAATGGGCCTGCAGTTCACGCGTGACCGGACCGATCGCCCAGCGCCGGCCGTCCAGCGCCGTGACCGGCACGATTCCGCGCACGCTATTGGTCAAAAAGATCTCGTCGGCTCGCAAAAGTTCTTCCATTCCCAGATCACGCACTTCGCATTCGCGTCGCGCCAACACTTCGGCGCGGGCCACGCCCGCGACGCCGCAACGCTGCAGCGCCGGCGTCACGAGCCGGCCATGGATCAGCGCAAACAGATTGGCAGATGTCGCGCCGATCACGCGCCCGTCGGTAGCGCACAGGATACCTTCGCTGATTGCCTCGTCGTTCCACTCCGCGCGCGCCAATACCTGCTCGAGCCGATTCAAGTGTTTGATTCCGGCCAGCGCCGGCTGTTCGCCGACCCGCAGCGAGCACAGGCGCACGCGAATGCCACGATGGTAGCAGTCGGAAGGAATCTCCGGCGCCGGCCACGCCGCGACGATTCGCGTGACCTGCGTCTCGCGTGGCAACGCATAGCCGCGCGGCCCCGCGCCGCGTGTGAGCGTGATGCGCACGACCGCGCGCGCGCGACCCGCCGTTACGTGCGCGGCCTCGAACGCGAGCAGATCCGCATCCGGCGCCGGCAGCAGCAGCCGTGCGCAGCTTTCGGTCAGACGTTGCAGGTGCCGCGACCACAACGGTGCGCGGCCGCGCACGAACAGAATCGTCTCGAACAGGCCGTCACCATAGCAAAAGCCGCGGTCATCGGGCGCCGTTGACGCGCCGGCAACCCCATTGACCAGAATCATGCTGCCACCCCGCAGGCACGCAGCAGCCCGCGTGCCTTCGCGCGCGTCTCTTCAAGCTCGCGCTCGGCGATCGAATCCATGACGATGCCGGCGCCGGCGCGCAGGCGCACGTGGTCGCCGTGCAGCGTCAGCGTGCGAATCAGGATATTGAAATCCATGTCGCCATTGCGGTTCAGATATCCGAGCGCGCCGGTGTAGGCGCCGCGGCCGACGCCCTCCAGTTCGGCAATGATCTGCATCGTGCGCAGCTTCGGACAACCGGTGATCGTGCCGCCCGGAAACACCGCGCGCAGCACCTCGCCGGGCGTGACGCCATCGCGCAAACGGCCGCGCACGTTGGAGACGATGTGATGCACATGCGCGTAACTTTCCACGCTCATCAACTCGTCGACGTGAATGGATCCCGGCGCGCAGACGCGGCCCAGATCGTTGCGTTCCAGATCGATCAGCATCACGTGCTCGGCGCGTTCTTTCGGATGGCCGATCAGTTCGCGGATCAACGCGGCATCGTCCGCGCCGCGCGCGCGCGTGCCGGCGATCGGGCGCGTTTGCGCGATGCCAGCACGCACCTCGACGAGACGTTCCGGCGAGGAACTCGCAATCGCCCAATCGCGCCATTGCAACAACCCGGCGAATGGGGCCGGGTTGGCGCGGCGCAGGCTCGCGTACACGGCTGCCGGCGACGGCGCCGGATCGCAGCGCAGGCGCCATTCGCGCGACAGATTCACCTGGAACGTATCGCCGGCACGCAAGTAGTCGTGGATGCGTGCGACGCCGTCGGTGAAGCGCGCCGGCGCATCTTCGTCGATCGCGGCCGGGACCAGCGCAAATTCCGAAAAGGTCGTCGCTGCATCGACATCCGCCCGCAGCAGGTCAATGAGCTCAGCGTGCGCGCCTTCGGCAATCAGGAACGTCTGCTGCGCGGCGCGATCGACGACGATCGCAGCTGGGCATCGCAGCGCAAGTGCGACCGGAATCGCGTCATCCGCACGCGGCAGGGTCAACCGCGACTCGAGCTGTGCTGCGAGTTCGTAGCCGAGAAACACGGCCCAGCCGCCCGTGAAAGGAAGCGCGGAAGGGCCCGAGTGGGAACCGCAGGATCGCCACTCGGCGTCCAGTGCTTCGAGAAAGTTGCCGCCGCAATCTTGAGCGTGCGCATTGCGCACGCGGCCGTCGGCGCCGAGCGCGAGCGCGCCTTGCGGAAAGGCCGTCAGGATGTCGTAACGCGCCTGCGTGCCGCCGCTGGCGGCACTTTCGAACAGGCAGGGGTAACGTTGCGGATTCGCCGCGGCGAGCGGCAGCAGATCACGCACGCCCGGCAGCGTGCACTGCATGGCCAGGGTCAGATGCGCTGGAAGATCAGCGTTCCGTTCGTGCCGCCGAAGCCGAACGAATTCGACAGCGCGATGTCGAGCTTGAACTGGCGCGCGGTATTCGGCACGAAATCCAGATCGCAGCCTTCGCCCGGATGGTCCAGGTTGATCGTCGGCGGGATCACGTTGTCGCGGATCGCCAGGATCGAGAAGATCGCCTCGATTCCTCCGGCCGCGCCGAGCAGATGTCCGGTCATCGATTTGGTCGAGGACACCATGAATTTCTTCGCGTGCTCGCCGAACGTGCTCTTGATGCCGTGCACTTCGGCGATGTCGCCGGCTGGCGTGGATGTGCCGTGTGCGTTGATGTACTGGACCTGGTCGCAATTCAAATGCGCGTCTTTCATCGCCGCGACCATGCAGCGCGCACCGCCCTCGCCGCTCTCGCTCGGCGCGGTCATGTGGTACGCATCGGCACTCATGCCGAAGCCGGTCAGCTCGCAATAGATGCGCGCACCGCGCTTCTTCGCGTGTTCGTATTCCTCGATCACGAGCACGCCGGCGCCGTCGGACAATACGAAACCGTCGCGATCCTTGTCCCAGGGCCGGCTCGCTTTCGTCGGCTCGTCATTTCGCTGCGACAGCGCACGCGCCGAACAGAAACCGCCGATCGCAGTGCCGGCCGTGGCGTATTCGGCGCCGCCGGCGACCATCACGTCGGCATCGCCGTACTGGATCATGCGCATGGCCAGGCCGATGTTGTGCGTCGCCGTCGTACACGCGGTCACGCAGGCGATGTTCGGGCCTTTCAAACCGAGCATGATCGACAGGTTGCCGGACGCCATGTTGATGATCGAACTCGGCACGAAGAACGGCGAGATCTTGCGTTGGCCGTGTTCGTGATACGTGATCGCGGTCCTCTCGATCGTGGCGATGCCGCCGATACCCGCGCCGACCGCGCAGCCGATGCGCTCCTCGTCGTGCTCGTGCGGATGCAGTCCGGAATCCTTGAGCGCTTCGAGCGACGCGGCAATGCCGTAGTGGATGAACGGATCCATCTTTTTGACGTCTTTCGCGGCGACGAATCGTGCCGGATCGAAATCGCGCACTTCGCCGGCGATGCGCGTCGGAAACGTGCTCGCATCGAAATGCGTGATCGGCCCGATGCCGCTCTTGCCGGCGAGAATGTTCGCCCACGCCGTCGCCACGTCGTTGCCGACGGGGCTGACGATGCCGAGGCCAGTGACCACAACGCGACGTTTGCCGTTCATGTGTCTGCTCTACTTTGCTGTGCCGAAAACGAAAACTGCGCCATTCGGCGCAGTCTTGGTGGCGTCGATCGCGCCGAAATCAAGCCTTGACGTGCGCCTTGATGTAATCGACGGCCTGCTGCACGGTCGTGATCTTCTCGGCTTCTTCGTCCGGAATTTCGCATTCGAATTCTTCTTCGAGCGCCATCACCAACTCGACGGTGTCGAGCGAGTCCGCGCCGAGGTCATCGACAAACGACGCGTTCGGCTTGACTTCATCTTCCTTGACGCCAAGCTGTTCGACGACGATCTTCTTGACGCGATCTTCAATGCTGCTCATGTAGGAACCCTCACCGGTTAAAGCGAAAAAAACGAAGGCGCGGATTGTAGTGGAAGGCCAAGCTGGGCGCCAGCGAACGAGCGTTTTAGAGAAATATCCGTTATGGCATATACATGCCGCCGTTCACATGAAGAGTTTCTCCAGTGATATAGGCGGCGGCAGGCGACGCGAGGAACAGCACCGCCTGCGCGATGTCATCCGCTGCGCCAAGACGGCCCAGCGCGATGTTCGGCAGCAACGCGTTGCGCTGATCTTCCGTCAAGGACCTGGTCATATCGGTATCGATGAACCCCGGCGCGACGACATTGACGGTGATGCCGCGCGAGCCGATCTCGCGCGCAATCGATTTCGAAAACGCGATGAGGCCGGCCTTGGCCGCGGCATAGTTGGCTTGTCCGGGATTGCCGGTGACGCCAACCACGGAAGCGATGCTGATGATGCGACCCTTGCGCGCTTTCATCATGCCGCGCATCACGGCTTTCGAGGTGCGATATACCGAGCTCAGATTGGTGTCGATGACGGCCTGCCAATCCTCATCTTTCATGCGCATCAATAATTGGTCGCGCGTGATGCCGGCATTGTTGACGAGGATGGAGATCGCGCCGAATTCCCTGGCGATCGCATCGGTCAGCTTCTCGACAGCCGCAGCGTCGGTGACGTCGAGCACGCGACCGGCACCGCCCTGGGCCGCGAGCCGCTCGCCGATCGCCTGCGCGCCGGTTTCGCTCGTCGCGGTGCCAATCACTTTCGCGCCGTTCGCGGCCAGCGTGTCGGCAATCGCCGCGCCGATGCCACGGCTCGCGCCGGTGACGAGGACGATTTCGCCTTGCAGAATTCCAGTCATTTGTCACTCCAAAGCAATCAGTTGCAAGCAGCCATCCCGGATCTCCTCCGATCGGTATCCCGCCTCACCCTCGCACGCCGCACGCGATGCGCTTGCTCGCGCGATCCTGGCGCTCGCCTTCGGCCGGCTCCGCCGTTCGCGCGCGCTCCCGGCGCGCGCAGCCAACGCATCGCGTCAACGCGGCGCGCTCGACCAATCGGTTATCGCCTGCGCCAGGCTCGCCGGCTCGCCGAGCGCGCGGCCGTCGATCGATCGCTCGATGCGTTTGAGCAAACCGATCAGCACCTTGCCGGGGCCGCATTCGGCGACGCGCGTAATCCCGCGCGCGGCGAGCGCGTGCACGCAGTCGGTCCAGCGCACCGGCAGGTAAAGTTGGCGTGCGAGCGCGCCGCGGATGTCCTCGACGGACTCGAAAGATTTTGCATCAGCATTTTGAATTACCGGAATTTTTGGCGCCGACCATGAGATCGTTTCGAGCTTCGAAGCAAGCTTGTCGGCGGCACCGCGCATCAGCGCGCAATGCGACGGTACGCTGACCGCGAGCTTCACCGCTTTGCGCACGCCCAGTTCTGCGAGCCGGGCCAGCGCCCGGTCGACCGCTTCGCTGTTGCCGGCAATCACGAGTTGGCCCGGAGCGTTGAAATTCGCCGGCGAGACGACCTGGCCTTGGGCGACCTCCTCGCAAACCTGGGTGATCTGCGCATCGTCGCCGCCAAGGATCGCGGCCATCGCGCCGACACCTTGCGGCACCGCGGCTTGCATCAGACGACCGCGTTCGGCAACGAGTCCGGCGGCATCGTGCAGCGACAATGCTTGCGCGCATACCAACGCGGTGTACTCACCGAGACTGTGACCGGCGAGCACGGCCGGCATCACCCCGCCTTGTTCCTGCCAGACGCGCCACACCGCAACACCGGCGGCGAGCAGGGCCGGCTGCGTATTTTCGGTGCGGTTGAGCGATTCTTCCGGACCTTGTTGCGACAACGCCCAGAGGTCCACGCCGGCACCGGCGGACGCTTCGGCGAACGTCGCTTGCACCACCGCGAATTCGGACGCGAGCTCGGCCAGCATGCCGAGCGACTGCGAACCCTGCCCGGGAAAGACGAAGGCCAGATTGGTCGGGGTTGGTACGGCTGTCGACATCGGCGAACTCTCCGAAAGGGCATACATCAGATACGACGCGAACGACATGAGGCGACGGCTCAGTAACGGACGAGCGCCGAGCCCCAGGTGAAGCCGCCGCCAAACGCTTCGAGCAGCAGCAGCTGGCCGCGCTGGATCTTGCCGCTGCGCACAGCGGTATCGAGCGCGAGCGGCACCGAACCGGACGACGTGTTGCCGTGCTTGTCGACGGTGATGATCACGCGCTCCATCGGCATGTCCAGGCGCTTGGCCGTGGCCTGGATGATGCGCAGGTTGGCCTGGTGCGGAATCAGCCAGTCAATCGCGTGGCGATCCAACCCGTTCGCCGCGAGCGTTTCCTCGACGACGCGATCGAGCGTCTTCACCGCGACTTTGAAAACTTCGTTGCCGGCCATCATCACGCGCACGCCAGAATTCTTTTCTTCCGGCTTGAATCCGGCGGAGACGCCGACCGGATTCCACAACAGCTCCTTGTAGGCGCCGTCGGCGTGGATGTGCGTGGACAGGATGCCGGGCTCTTCCGATGCTTTGAGCACGACCGCACCGGCGCCGTCGCCGAACAGCACGACGGTGGACCGATCCTCCCAGTCGAGCATGCGCGAAAGCGTCTCCGCGCCGACGACGAGCGCGGTCTTGACCGCGCCGCAGCGAATGAACTTCTCGGCAACCGAGAGCGCGTAGATGAAGCCCGAGCACGCGGCGTTGACGTCGAACGCGCCGCAGCCGTTGGCGCCGATACGATGCTGCAGCAGGCAGGCCGTCGACGGGAAAATCAGGTCCGGCGTGGTCGTGCCGACGATCAGCAGTTCGACTTCATGCGGCTTGACGCCCGCCGCCTGCAGCGCCGCGCGCGCGGCACCTTCGGCCAGGTCGCACGTAGTCTGTCCTTCGGCAGCGATATGCCGCTGGCGAATGCCCGTGCGCGAAGCGATCCACTCGTCGCTGGTTTCGACGAGTTTTTCCATTTCTGCATTGGTGACGATGCGTTCCGGCAAGAAGCTGCCGGTGCCCGCGATGCGTGCGTAGATCAGGGCCGTATCCTAATTTTGGAACGATCGAAAACGATCGCGCGCGAGGTGCGTGCGAAAGACGGACCGGCGGCTCAGTCTTCGTTCTTGACGGACTTCTTGTCCGCGATCACCTTGCGACCGCGGTAATAGCCGTCCTTGGTAACGTGATGCCGCTGGTGCACCTCACCCGAAGTGGGGTCGGTGCTGAGCTGTTTGGCGGTCAGCGCATCATGGGCTCGGCGCATGCCGCGGCGGGACGGGGATTTACGACTCTTGGCAACGGCCATTTCTGCTTACTCCAAAGTTATTGAATATTGAAAACCGGGCATCCTGCCGCGGTTTCAAACAAGCGGTCGCGGCGAAGCCGCGCCACGCTTGCCGAATCGACTAAAAGCCATCGATCCATCGGCACATCCGTATGCCGAATTATTTCTTTGCGACTTTCAACTTCTTCAGCGCCGCGAACGGATTGCGTTGCGGCTCGTCCTGCGGTTCCTCCGCGTCGCTCCAGACGCGCGCCGGCGCTGCTTCGAAACCGGGCCTCAGCGGCACCACCGGCAGTCCGAGGATCAACTCGTCCTCGATCACATCCGCCAGCTTGATCTGTCCGTCCACCGTCAACAACGGTTCGTAATTGCTCGGCAGCGCGGCCTCGTCCTCTTCGCGAGTGATCAAGCCGAGCTTCGCGTCCACGTGCACCGGCAGTCCGAAGACTTCCAGCGTGCGCTGACACGTCAATGGCAAATTCGCATCGGCGCGCACGCGCAAGTGCGCCACGCCGATTTCGTCCTTGCCGAATTCAATATCGTAAGCCACGTCGCCTTGGACGTTGGCCAGACTACCCCGCAACCGCCCCATTGCCGCAAGCGGCAACTTGCCTTGAAACGAACGTTGCGCCTGCACCATGCGCCATGCGTCTACAGATTCGGGCAAAGCGGCATTCATGGCGCGCGCGATGGTAGGTGCGGCGCTGCACAAAGTCAATAAAAACCGCCATCTGCCGCTGTACCGGTGTCATTGTATCAGGCAGACTGGCCGTCCGATCCGCTGGGAAACCGCACCGTGCTGTATCTGCTCCTGTTTGCGCTGGCGGGTGTGCTGGCGTTGCTGCTGGTGTGGCTGCGCGAGCACCGGTTGCGACAGCGCGAAAACGTCATCCGCGCGATGCTTGACGGCGCCGACGCGCTCGAGGCGCAATTGCAGGAATGCCGGCAGCGCATGCAGACGCTCAAGGGCATGCTCGTGGTGCTGCCCGAGGAAATGAGCGAGCGGGCGAATGTCGCGCTCAGTGCCGACGACAAGGTCGAAGCGGCGCTCAAAGACCTGCTCGCACACCGATTGTGGATCAAGCAGAACGCCGAAACCGCGACGTTGGGACAACTGGACGCCGCGCGCGCCGCGCTGGCCCAATCGGGCGCCACGTTGCAGGCGCAGCTGGACCGCCTGGCCGCGATCGCCGCCGACCTGCAACGTGCGCAGGCCAACGCGCAGTCGATCACGCCGCCGTCGGCATGATCGCGCTGGCGGATGTAGACCTGGTACTGGCATCGACATCGCCGTACCGGCGCGAATTGCTGTCGCGTCTTGGCGCGCGCTTTCGCTGCTTGGCTCCCCAAGTGAACGAGGCAGCCCGGGCCGGGGAAGCCCCCGCCGTGCTCGCAGCTCGGCTCGCCGCGGCCAAAGCACACGAGGTCGCGGCGCGCACGCCGGGCGCCATCGTCATCGGCTCGGACCAGGTCGCCGATCTGGACGCAACCGTACTCGGCAAACCCGGCTCGGTCGACAACGCGCGCGCTCAGCTGAGCGCGTGCTCGGGGCGCAATGTCGTGTTCCACACGGCGATCTGCCTGGTGGACGCACGCGTCGATCCGGCACAAGCGCGTTCGGCCATCGATACGACGAAAGTGCGGTTTCGTAAGCTCGGCGCGCAGGAAATCGCACGCTACATCGAATGTGAACTGCCGCTGGACTGCGCCGGCAGTTTCAAGGCCGAAGGGCTCGGGATCGCTCTGTTCGAGCAGATTGAGTCGGTCGACCCGACGGCGTTGATCGGCTTGCCGCTGATCGCGCTGTGCGCGTTGTTGCGCGCAGCGGGAATCACGGCGGTGTGATTGCCGCTGCGCAGTGCGCATACGGCGCGTCTGCTGGCGCGGCCACGCCGCCATACCAGCGGTAGCGCTTGCGGCCGTTATAAAGGTCCAGACTTGTGATCGGCGCCAAATCGGCCACGCGCGCGCACAGCGAACGCATCCAATCGGCCCGTTCGCGCTCGCGTCGCGCCGTCGGCTCGGCGACCAGCAGCACCTGGCGAGAACCGAGCGCATTCAATGCCGCTTCGTCGCGCTGCCACAGTCGCAGCTGCAGTGCGCGACCGTGCTTGCTGTTGATCGGCTGGTCGAGCGCATAAACCGCGCGTTCGCCGTCGAAAGCAAAATCCAGTTCCGCGGCGAGCATGAAATTGTCGGCGACGAGCACGCGATCGGCGAATGGCGGCCGACCGAGCAAGTCGTGCGTCGTCGCTGCCGCTTCGTTCCAGCCGACGAAATGTTCGGGAAACGCTTTCACGCGCGCGAGCGCCGCGGCACCGTCCGGCACCGCTGCGGCAATCAGATAGGCGAACGCGACGAGTGTGCCGACCACGAGCATCGCATAGGCGGCGACAGCGAACCGGCGCAGCGGCGCTTCGCGCACCAATGCCGGCAGCACGACGAGCAATGGCAGATAACCCGGCAATGGCCAGTGCGCGCGGAAACGCGTGGCATCGGCGAACAAGCCAACCGCGAAGTACAAGACGATCGGCGTGCCGGCGCAGATGGCGAACAAATCCCATGGCCTACCCTCGCGCGTCCGCTGTCCGCACCGCCACAACGCCCACAACAGCAGCGCAAAAAACAACGGGGTGCAGACCAGCGCCTGTTCCAGCGGCTGCACGAGCGCATCGGCATGAAAACTCCACGGATGTCTGTCCGCGAGCTGGAATTGCAGTCCGGCCCACTCGTGCTGCGCATTGAACGACAACATCGGCAGCAGGCCGAGTGCGGAAATGGCCAGCGCCAGCCATGGTCCTGGTTCACGCAGCAAGGCGCGTCCGCGCGGAGTCGCCACGAAGAACACGGCGCCGGCCAGCAGCAACATCGCCGCGCGGTAGTGCGCGAGCCACGCCAGTGCGAGCGCAAACCCGAGCAGCGCGAAATCACGTGTACGTTGCGAGCGCGTCGCGCGCTCGGCGGCATCGAGCGCGACCGCGGCGGCCCACGTGAGCGGCACGTCGGGCAGCGCGAACAGGCCCAGCGTGCCGGCGAGCGGAAGGCCGAGCGTGAGCAGCCCGGCGCACCATCCGGCGTCGTCATCGAGCAGGCGCCGGCCGATGCGAACGAGGATCAACGGCACCAGCGCGCCGAGCAACAGGAACGGCGCACGCATCGCCAGCGCGCCATGGCCGAACAGGGTTTCTCCGAGCGCAATCAACCATGCCGTCGCCGGCGGCAGATCGCTGTAGCCGGCGGCCAGATGCCGGCTTTCCTGCCAATACCAGGCCTCATCCCCGAACGGCGCGAGCGTCGCGGCCAGCACGACTTTTGTCGCCAGCAGCACCGTCCAGGCGATCCAAAACGCCGTTCGCCAGAACCTCGGTGCATCCGCCGGCTTTAGATTGCCTATACTCGCCACCATAGAATCCACACCATGAATATCCGCCTCGCACCGGTCACTCCCGCTCCGCCGCCGCTCGATTCGGCCCTCGCCACCGCGCTGGAACTGGCTCAACAGCAGGTCAACAATGTCGTACTCGGCAAAGCCGCCCAGACGCGGCTCGCCTTCGCCTGCTTCCTTGCCGGCGGCCACTTGCTGATCGAGGATCTGCCCGGCGTCGGCAAGACCACGCTCGCGCATGCACTGGCGGCGACTCTCGACCTTTCGTTTCAGCGCATCCAGTTCACATCCGACCTGCTGCCCTCGGACATTATCGGGGTCAGCGTCTACGAGCGCGAGCGCGGGGCTTTCAAGTTCCATCCGGGCCCGTTATTCGCGCAACTCGTGCTCGCCGACGAAATCAATCGCGCCACGCCGAAGACACAAAGCGCGCTGCTCGAAGCGATGGCCGAGCAGCAGATCACGGTGGACGGCCAGACACTGGCGCTGCCGGCGCCGTTCTTCGTCGTCGCCACGCAAAACCCGATCGAACTGGCCGGCACCTATCCATTGCCGGACTCGCAACTGGATCGCTTCATGTTGCGCATCGGCCTGGATTATCCCGATCGCGAAGCCGAGCGCGCACTGCTGGCGTCTTCCGATCGTCGCGAACTGCTCGCACGTTTGCAGCCTTGCATCTCGGTGGCGCAGATCCAGCGGATTCGCGAGGCAGTGAACGCGGTTCTCGCGAGCCCCGCGCTGATCGATTACGTGCAGGCATTGCTCGCGGCGAGTCGCACGCATGCCGACATCCGCGTCGGACTGTCGCCGCGCGCGGGGCTCGCGCTGCTCAACGCTGCGCGCGCCTGCGCCGTGCTCGACGGCCGCGGCTACTGTCTGCCCGAAGATGTGCAAGCGGTGTTCCCGGGTGTCGCCGCGCATCGGCTGATACCGGCCGGCACGACGAGCGTGAGCCGCGATCAACTCGCCGCGAATCTGCTTGCCAAGGTTCCCGTGCGTTGAGGACGTGAGCGCGATACCTGCTACGCGCTGGTCGAAACTGCTCGAATACGCGGAAGCGCGCCTGCCGGCGTTGACCCGGCTGAAGCGCGCGGAAACCCTGCCGATCCATCTGGATCGACATCGCATCTACGTGCTGCCGACGCGCTTCGGCCTGATCTACTCCGCCGTGTTGATCGTGATGCTGCTCGGCGCGCTCAACTACAACAACAATCCGGCGCTGTTGCTGACCTGCCTGCTCGGCGCGGCGAGTTATCAAAGCGTGTTCCAGGCGTTTCGCATGCTCAACCGGCTTGATCTGCACGCGTTGCGCACCGAACCGTGCCACGCCGGCGATCCGCTGCGCGTGAGCCTGCATTTCCGCGTTCATGCGCGGCGGCGGCAGAGTCTGCGCCTGCAAGCCGAAGGCCAGGAAACGGTGTTCGATCTGGCCGCCGACGGCGCGATCACCATCGAGTTCTCCGCGGTGCGACGCGGCTGGCGCAAGCTCGAACGCATGCGCCTGTCCAGCGAGTATCCATTCGGACAGTTCCATGTATGGAGCTGGCTCAATCCGGAATTCGCCGCGCTGATCTATCCGCGCGCGGAGACGAATCCGCCGCCGCTGCCGCGCGCCGGTGCGGCCGCCGCCTCGCGCACCGTGCGCATGAGCGGCGACGAACTGGCCTCACTGCGCGAGTATCGCCCTGAAGATCCGCAACGCAATATCGCCTGGAAGGCGAGCGCGCGCCATGACGAGCTGCTGGTCAAGGAATTCGAATTGCGCCGCGGCCAGGAAATCGTGCTCGACTATTCCGCATTGCACGGCTTGGCGCACGAAGCGCGGATCAGTCGCCTCGCGCGTTGGGTTTACGACGCGGAAACCGCGCAGCAACCTTATGCTTTGCATCTGCCGGAGCGCCGGATCGGCCCCGCACTCGGCACCGAGCATCGCCACGCCTGCCTGCGCGAATTGGCGCTGCTGCCGTGAATCTGAAGATCGGCAAGCCACTCACGCAGTTGCAGTTCGGCCTCACCGCCGCGAGCGTCAGCGTAGCCGTGCTGCCGCATCTGCTGCGCATGCCCTGGTTGTTCGTCGTGCCGATCTTGCTGGTGCTGCTCGGCCGCTGCCAGCAGCGGCTGCGCGGCGGCATGCCGATTCCGGCCTGGGCCAAGCTGCCGCTCGTGGTAATTTTTCCCATTTTGATCATTTTCCATTTTGGAACTATTTTTGGTCGCGCCCCGGGCGCCGTGCTCGCTTGCGCCATGCTCGTGCTCAAGCTGGTGGAGACCGAAAACCGCCGCGACGCGCGCGCGGCGGTGTGTTTCTCCAGCTTCGTGCTGATGAGCGCGTTGCTGTTCGACAGCGATCTTGGCTTCACGCTGCTTCTCGTCGCCGCCTTGTGCGTTTTTCTCGGCGCTTTGCGCGAGCTTGAGAGCGACCGAGCGCGCACGCGCGCGTGGCAACCCGCGTTGCAAGAAGACCTGCGCGGCGGGGCGCTGGCCCTCGCCGCTGCAATCCCTTTGGCGGTCTGCGTGTTCCTGTTTTTTCCACGCCTTGGCTCGCCGCTGTGGGGGGCGCCCGGCGATACCACCGTGCGCACCGGCCTTGGCGACAGCATGGCCCCCGGCACCATGCAGGAATTGCTGATTGACGACACGCCGGCGTTCCGGGTCGAATTTTCCGGGCAAGCGCCGGCCCGCGCCGACCTGTACTGGCGCGGTCCGGTCCTGTGGCAATTCGATGGCAGCACCTGGACGCGCCCGGAGCGGCTGGCGAGTTCGCCTGCCGGCGACGTGCAAGCGACCGGCGCGCCGATCAACTATGAAGTCACGCTCGAGCCTTCGCAGCGGCGCTGGCTGCTTGCGCTCGACGTGCCGTTGACCGTTCCCGACGGCGCCGTGCGTGGCGCCGACATGAGCCTGGTCAACCGCGCGCCCGTCAACGACCTGCTGCGTTACGAAATGACCTCGTCGCCGCACTACGTGCTCGAACCACGGCTTAGCGCTGAACATCGCCGCCTGGCGCTGCAGCTGCCGGAAGAATTCAATCCCAAAGCGCGCGAACTGGCCGAACGCTGGCGCATGCAATTCCGCGACAACGCGCACATCGTGAGCGCGGCCCTGCAACTATTCCACAACGAATTTTTTTATACCCTCAATGCGCCGCTGCTTGCGCGCGATTCGATCGATGATTTCCTGTTCGGCACCAAGCGCGGCTTCTGCGAACATTTCGCCTCGGCGTTCACGTTCCTGATGCGCGCCGCCGGCCTGCCCGCCCGCGTCGTCACCGGCTACCAAGGCGGCTACTACAATCGCACCGGGGATTATTGGGTCGTCCGCCAATCCGACGCACATGCCTGGTCCGAGGTCTGGCTGGACGGGCGCGGTTGGGTACGCGTGGATCCCACGTCCGCAGTCAGCCCGCAGCGCGTGCAACTCGGTGCGCGCGCCGCAGCCGGCGAAACCGCACCCTGGTATCAAGCAAACTGGCTGGTCGCCGCGCGCAATCAGCTCGACCTCGTGAATCGCTTCTGGAACAGCGCCGTCGTTCAGTTCAGCGCCTTGCGCCAGCAAGGTCTGCTCACGCCGTTCGGTGTCGACAAGGCAGACTATTCCGATCTGATGACCGTGCTGATCGGCGTGAGCACGCTGCTGTTGGGCCTGTTCGCCTGGAGCGTATTGCGCGCGCCGCGTATCGCATACGACACACTCGACGTGGCCTACGCGCGGCTGTGCGCCAAGCTCGCCCGCGCGGGAGCGCCCCCGCGACCGGCAGAAGGCCCGAGAGCTTTGGCCGAACGCGTCGCAGCACTCTGGCCCCTGCATGATCTGGCCGGACTCCTCGCCGTCTACAGCACCTTGCGCTACGGTTTCGCCAAGCCGCCGGCGGGAGAAGTGCTCGCGTTCGCGCGCGCGATCACGTCATTGCGCTTGCCTGGCGTTCAGCCGAATGCGCTATCTTCTGCAACGCAATGACGCTCCGATACGTCTTGTTTTTCGGCTAGTTTCAGGAATTTTGCCATGCGCAAGCTCTATACGATTTCCATACTGATCGCGCTGACTCTCGCCGGCTGCGCCACCGTTCCGCCGCAGATTGCCGGCAGTGATTTCGCACCCGTCACGCCCAAGCAGGTCGCCGCACAGAACTCACGCGGCGAGCGCGTGCGTTGGGGCGGTGAGATCATCAAGGTCGAACCCAAGCCCGAGAGCACCTGTTTCGAGGTGTTGTCGCGCGAGCTCTACAGCGATGCGCGGCCAAGCCGCCACGAAGGCAGCGACGGCCGCTTCATCGCTTGCAGCAAAGGTTTTTACGATCCGGCCGTCTACACGAAAGGACGCGAGCTGACCGTCGTCGGCCAGGTCGCCGGCACCGAACAGCATCCGGTCGGCGATTTCAACTACACCTATGCGCGCGTCGATGCCGACAACGTGTATCTATGGCCGCATCGAGCCGCTACGGAAGCATACCCGAGCTACTACGACCCGTACTGGGGACCCTGGGGTCCCTGGGTAGGCTGGTACCCGCCGCCGGTGGTCATCGTTCACGAAAAGCACCACTGACGGGCTAAACCGGCGTTTTCCAAACGTTGTTCGTTTGGCGCCGATCCTTGCCCGAGCGCCGGTCGTCCTTCGTCTCGAAACGGATTTCCTCGCGCCGGCTGGTGCCCTTGCGCCGCTCGCCCTTCGTGCTTCGGCGATCCGTGATGGGCTGGTAACGGCAGCGGCAATCCGCGCGCGTGCAGCCCTTGAACGGCAGCTGCGGGGCGCTGCCAACGACGAAGGTTTTGTCGGCAAATTTGCGTGCGTTCTCGCAAGCGCAATCCGGATTCTGCACACGCAGTACCACGGCGACGGTCGGCCGGACCGACTGCCCGCCCGAGCCCGTCGGCGTGGGCGTCGTGCTCATCATCATCGAAGGAATGCGTGGATCCGTCGCCAGTGGCGCACGTTCCGTCGAATAGCGCCCGCGCAGCTGCAGGAAGCATCCGGCGATCAGCAGGGCCGCAGCGATCAAGACTATCGATAACATGAGGTATTCCTCTTCGGCTTTCGTGTTGACGACGAATCTGACCGCCGAATGTGCAGCAAATATGAATGGATTCGGCCTGTCATGTCGATGTCACGCAGCAGCCATGCTCACGCAATACGCCAGTTACAAGCTCCGCTCGCAACAGGGAGCAGCGCATGCGCGTCAGTATCATCACCGAAACCTGGCCGCCGGATGTTAACGGCGTCGCGTTCACCGTGCACGGACTCGCGCACGGCTTGGCGGCGCGCGGCCACTCGGTGCAGGTGGTGCGGCCGCGTCAGCCGGGAATCATCGCGCAGGAAGACGCAGTAGCTACGCTTGCGGTGCGCGGTGCGGCGCTGCCACGCTATCCGGGCCTGCGTTTCGGCTTGCCTTGCGGCGGCAGACTGCGTCGCGAATGGAGCGGCATGCACCCCGATGCGGTCTACATCGCCACCGAAGGCCCGCTGGGATGCTCGGGAATGAACGCGGCCAAGCACCTGCAGATTCCGGTTTGTACCGGGTTCCACACCCGCTTCGACGATTACGTCGGCCACTACGGCCTGGGTTGGCTCACGCCGATCGCGACCGCACATTTGCGCCGCTTTCATAATCGCGCCGCCGCCACGCTCGTGCCCACGCGCGAACTCGCGAACGAATTGAGCCAACTCGGCATCGGCAACACGCGCCTGCTGCGACGCGCCGTCGATACCCGACTGTTTCACCCCTCGCGGCGCGACGCGACGCTGCGCGAATCCTGGGGCGTCGGCGACAACGATCCAGTCGTGATTTACGTCGGCCGCATCGCGCCGGAGAAAAATCTCGGCTTGGCCGTGCGGGCATTCCGCAAACTGCAGTCACGCCTGCCGGCCGCGCGCTACGTTTGGGTCGGCGACGGCCCGGCACGCGCCGCACTCGCCGCGCACAATCCCGATTTCATCTTCGCCGGCACGCAGCTCGGCGAGGATCTCGCGCGCCACTACGCGAGCGCGGATCTGTTCGCGTTCCCGAGCCTCACCGAGACCTTCGGCAATGTCACGCTCGAGGCGATGGCGAGCGGGCTCGCAGTCGTTGCGTTCGATCAAGGCGCCGCGCACGAACACATCGCCAACGGCATCAGCGGCATGCGTGTACCGGCCGACGAGCCGCAAGCATTCATCAGTGCGGCGTTCGCGCTCGGCGTCGACGATGTGCTGCGCGGGGCCGTCCGCCAGAACGCGCGCATAGCCGTCGCCGCACTCGCGCCCGAAACGGTGGTCGCCGAGTTCGAATCGCTGTTGAAGCGTCTGACCCAGGAGAATTCAAGTGGCAACCCTGCTCTCGCTGCCCGGATTTGACCGTCACCTGTGCGTCGTCGCGAACCGCTGGGGCGCGCGCGGCACAGTCGGCACGTTCTTCGGCGCGATCAGCCGGCTCGGCGACGGCATCTTCTGGTACACACTGATGGCCGTTCTCACCCTGTTCGGGGGCGTGCGCGGCGCGTTCGCCGCCGTGCAGATGCTCGTCACCGGCGGCGTGGCACTCGCGCTGTATCGATGGCTCAAACGCTGCACACGCCGGCCGCGTCCGTTTCGCGGCTGCCATGGCGTGATCGCACGCGTGCCGCCACTGGACGAGTTCAGTTTTCCGTCCGGTCACACGTTGCACGCGGTGAGCTTCACGATCGTTGCCGTCGCCGCATTCCCCGCGCTGGCACCGCTGCTCGTGCCGTTTACCACGTTGGTGGCGGCTTCCCGCGTGATACTGGGCCTGCACTATCCGAGTGATGTGCTGGCCGCGACCGCGATTGGCGGAATGCTGGGCGCGCTGTCGCTCTGGATCGGGATGCTGATTTGAAACTCGTCATTCCCGCGAAGGGGGATCAGCGCGAAGCGCGCAGAACAACCGAAGGGCGAGCCAAGCGAGCATTCCAGTTCTTCTCATTCGAAATGAAGCCAAGAACTGGATGAGCAGCTGTGCTGTTGAAGAGCGCCTCCGGGCTCCGCCCTTGGCGGCCCGGAATGACGATCTAGCCCGGCGGCCAATGCATTTGCCGCCCCGCCAGCAAATGCAAATGGATGTGAAACACCGTCTGCCCGCCGTGCTTGTTGCAGTTCATGACGAGGCGGTAGCCGTCCTCCGCAAAGCCCTGGCTTTTTGCCCAGCCGGTTGCGGCGAGGAACAATTTGCCGATCAGCGCGGCGTGATCGGCGCGCAGGTCGTTGAGAGTCGCGACAGCGTGCTTGGGAATGAACAGCACGTGCACCGGTGCCTGCGGGTTGATGTCGCGGAACGCGAGCACGTCGTCGTCTTCGTAGACGATGTCGGCGGGAATTTCGCGGCGGATGATTTTGCCAAACAGCGTATCGCCCATGGGTCCTCCAACGGCAGCTCAGCCTTCCAGATTTTGCCGCGAGCCAAACGCGTGCGCCAATGTGCCGCGATCGATGAACTCGAGTTCGCCGCCCAGCGGCACGCCATGCGCGAGACGCGTCGCGCGCACGCCGGCGCTGCGCGCGAGGCCGCTGAGCATGTGCGCTGTCGCTTCGCCTTCGACAGTCGGATTGGTCGCCACAATCATTTCACTGACCTCGCCTTCGCCAAGACGCGAGGCGAGCAAATCCAGACCCAGTTCCTTCGGACCCAATCCGTCGAGCGGCGACAGCCGGCCGAGCAAGACGAAATAACGGCCGCGGAACCCGGTGGCTTGTTCGATCGCAAGCTGATCGGCCGGCGTCTCGACCACGCATAGCAGTGTGGCGTCGCGCGCGGGGCTCGCGCAGAGCGCGCAAACGGTTTCCTCGCTGAAAGTACGGCAGCGCGTGCAGTTGCCGATGCGCTCGACGGCCGCGGCAAGTTTTTCCGCGAGGCGCTTGCCGCCGGCGCGATCACGCTCGAGCACATGGAATGCCATGCGTTGCGCGGTCTTGGCGCCGACGCCCGGAAGGCAGCGCAGGGCTTCGATGAGGTCGTTGAGAAGCGGGGAGCCGGACATCAAAAAGGCAATTTGAATCCCGGCGGCAAGCCCATTCCGCCGGTCACTTCGCCCAGGCGCTGCTGGCTCGCGGCGGCGATCTTGTTCACCGCATCGTTGAATGCTGCGGCAACCAGGTCTTCTGCCATTTCCGGATCATCGGCGAACAGCTTGCGGTCGATGCTCACGCGCCGCACTTCGTGGCGGCCGTTCATCGTCACGCTGACCATGCCGCCGCCGGATTGTCCGGTGACTTCGAGTTTGGCCAATTCTTCCTGCGCGCGCTTGAGGTCTTCCTGCACGCGCTGCGCTTGCTGCATCAACTGTCCGAGCTGTCCGCGCATGGATGTCTCCTTATTTTCCCGCTGTTGGCTTGATGGATTCCGGCACCACGCGCGCGCCGAAATCGCGGATCACCGCCTGCACGAACGGGTCTTCGCCCAGCGCGCGTTCGGCAGCCTGCTGGCGCGCCGCCTGCTCGCGCTGCGCGGCGTCGGCCGGTGTGTCCAGCGTCGCGCCGGCTTTTTCGAAACGCAGCTTCACGCCGCGCCCAAGCACCGCGCTCAAGCGCTCTTCGATGTTCGCGACCACCGGCGGTGCATTCATGTGTTCATACGCAGGGTTCAATGCCACCCTGACGACATTGTTCTCGATGGCAATCAGCGACGCGTTGCGCGCGAGTTGACCCGCTGGGCCTTTCAATTCCGCAGCCTCGATCATTCCGGCCCAATCGGCCGGCGGCGCAGCGACGGGCCGTGGAGCAACCGTCCGCGTCGAAGCTGCTTCGAACGTCGGCTCGACGGCTCGCGGCGCGCCGGGTTCCGGGGCGGACCGAGCCGGCATCGCGGTTTTCGTATCTTGCACCGACGCGCCAGCTTCCGCGGGTCGAAACGCCAGCATGCGCAGCAGCGTCATTTCGAAGCCCGCGCGTGGCGTGGGCGCGATCGGCAGGTCACGGCGGCCGATCACGGCAATCTGGTAGAACAGCTGCACTTGTTCCGGGGACATCGCTCCGGCGAGCTGGGTTACTTGCGCATCGTCACTGCGCGACTCCGATGCCGGCGTATCGACAAGCTGCTTGACCTGGACGCGATGCAGTGCACCGGCAATCTCGTCGAGCACGCCGGCGAAATCCGGCGAGAACTCGGCCAAGCGTTCGATTTCACCGATCAGCTTGCCGCCGTTGCCGGCGTGCGCGGCTTCGATCAGCACGTAGACCTGGCCGCGCTCGATCGTGCCGAGCATCGTACGCACTTCGCCTGCGCGCACAGCGCCGGCGCCGTAAGCAATCGACTGATCGAGCAGCGACAGACCATCGCGCAGCGAGCCGTCCGCGCCGCGCGCGAGTTCCTCGATCGCATCGGCCTCGTGGGCGATGCCTTCGGCGTCGAGAATGCGATTCATCTGCGCGACGATCTGCTCGGGCAGCAGGCGCTTGAGATTGAATTTCAGGCAGCGCGACAACACGGTCACCGGCAGTTTCTGCGGATCGGTCGTCGCGAGCAGGAATTTGACATGCTCGGGCGGTTCCTCGAGCGTCTTCAGCAGCGCGTTGAACGCGGGCTTGCTGAGCATGTGCACTTCGTCGATCAGATAGACCTTGAAGCGCCCGCGCGAAGGTGAATACTGCGCGTTTTCGATCACTTCGCGCACGTCGTCGACGCCGGTGTTGCTGGCGGCATCGATCTCGATCATGTCCATGAAACGGCCGGCGTCGATGTCGCGGCACGCCGAACATTCACCGCAAGGATTCGACGACTGTCCACGCTCGCAGTTCAGCGACTTGGCGAAAATGCGTGCGATCGTGGTCTTGCCGACGCCGCGCGTGCCGGTGAACAGGAAGGCATGATGCATGCGCTGCGAATCCAGCGCGTTGACCAGCGCACGCACGACGTGCTCCTGGCCGACCAGTTCGGAAAATTTCTTCGGCCGCCATTTGCGCGCGAGGACTTGATAGGACACGATTCATTCCATGCGGATGAATCGCGATTCTAACAGACGCTCGTTGACGGCTTGCTAAAGGGTGGCAGCCCCGCCAGCCACATCCCGGCACCCGAATCATTCACTACCGTTGCTGCCTTCCGGCCCTGGCGGGATTTGCAAACTATCGTCGCGGGAGAACCGACGGGGCCGCCATTGAGCGCGGCGGGAATTTCTCGCGGAGAAAGCGAAACTGCCATTTCAATGGATCGAACTGGCGGAGAGAGCGGGATTCGAACCCGCGAAGCGGTTTAACCCGCTTACACACTTTCCAGGCGTGCTCCTTCAACCACTCGGACACCTCTCCGGAACAGCCGCGCAGGATACCCTACGCCGCCATTTCAGACAAGGCGATCGCCGGAAGAAATCGGAGTGTTGTCCGGGTGCAACCACCCCGACTCGCCGTCGGCATAGTGTTCGTTTTTCCAGATCGGCACGCGTTTTTTTATTTCATCGATGATGTAGCGGCACGCGTCGAATGCCGCGTGGCGGTGCCCGGCACTCACACCAACCCACACCGCGAGCTCGCCGATCTCGAGCGTGCCGACGCGGTGCACGCATCGAGCGTCGATGATCGCGAATTTCTCGCGCACCTCTTTGAGGATGCGTTCGCCCTCGCTGAGCGCGAGCGGCGCATACGCCTGATAGCCCAGACGCAGCACCGCCCGTCCCGCGTTGTGGTCGCGCACCCAGCCTTCAAACGTTGCACAAGCGCCCGCGCCGGAGTGCGCAAGTTCGCGCGCGAGTGTGGCAGGAGCAACCGGGGTTTCGCTGAGACGAAACATGTCAGCCACCGCTCACGGGCGGCAGAAAAACGACTTCATCGCCATCGTGCAGACGCTGCTCCCACGCCACGAACGCGCCGTTCACCGCGACCCGCAAGCGCTCCTCGCCGAGCGTGAATCCGTGGCGCGCGCGAAGCTCCGAGTACAACCCGCGCGCGTCCAGCGAAAGCGAATTCACCTGCTCGGCATCCATTCCGGCGCGATCGCCCAACGAGGCGAAGTACAGCACGCGATAGTTCATGACTCGAGTTTCCCGCCGCGCACACGCCGTTTGCCACCGGATTTTTCGAGCAAGCGGATCTGCGCGATGACGATTTCGTGGGACAGGGCCTTGCACATATCGTAGACGGTCAGCGCGGCGACGCTGGCACCGGTCAGCGCTTCCATCTCGACGCCGGTTTTGTGCGAGACGGCAACTTCGCAGTGGATCACGAGTTCGTTCGAGGCCGCGAATTCGACGCTGAACTCGCAGCGCTCGATCGCCAGCGGATGGCAAAACGGAATCAGCTCATGCGTGCGCTTGACCGCCATCGTGCCGGCGACGATGGCGGTATCGATGATCGGGCCCTTCTTCGCGCGCATGCCGTTCGCGCGCAGTGCGCGCGCTACCGCGGTTGGAAAGCGCACGATCGCCTGCGCAGTCGCCGTGCGTGCCGTGATCGTTTTTGCGCCGACATCGACCATGCGCGGGCGGTTGTTGCTGCCGACGTGGGTCAATCTTGATGATCTCTTCGCCATGCTGAAATTGTAAGCGGAAAGTTTCGCGCTCGGCCTCACCCGCCGATCGCAAACATCTCGACCTTGTCGCCGCCGCGTGCCCGCAATTGCGCACGTTGCTCGCTGTAACGGTCCGCACGCTGTGCCCAGCGCGTGGCGATGAGTTTCTGCAATTCCGTATCGCTCGCGCCCGCGCGCAATGGCTCGCGCAGATCGAAACCCGTCTGCGCGAACAGGCAGGTATACAGCTTGCCATCGGCCGACAGCCGCGCGCGCGAACAGTCGCCGCAAAATGGCTGCGATACCGAGCTGATGAAGCCGATCTCGCCGGCGCCATCCTCGAACGCGTAACGCTGCGCCACTTCGCCGCCGTAATTGCGCTGCAGCGGCTGCAGCGGCCAGCGCGCGCTGATGCGCCCGATCAGTTCCGCGCTCGGCACGACGTAATCCGGGCGCCAGCCGTTGAGCGTGCCGACATCCATATACTCGATGAAACGCACGATGTGCCCGCTGCCGCGAAAACGCTCGACGAGATCCGGCGTCTGCTGGTCATTGACGCCGCGCATGACCACGCAATTGAGCTTGATCTGTGTGAAGCCGGCGGCCTCCGCGGCGGCAATGCCGGCCAGCACGTCGTCGACGTGCCCGCGACCGCCGGAAAGCTTGTGATAGGTGTCGGCGTCGAGACTGTCGAGCGATACCGTCAGGCGCTTCAAACCTGCATCGCGCAGAGCCTGCGCCAAACGCGGCAGCAACACACCGTTCGTCGTCAGCGCCAAATCCTCCACTTGTGGAATTTGCGCCAAAATGCGCACCAGCGCGGGCAGTTCGCGGCGCAGCAGCGGCTCGCCGCCGGTCAGACGCAGCTTGCGCACGCCGAGCGCCACGAACGCGCGCGCGATACGCTCGATTTCCTCGAAGCGCAGGCGCTCGTCCTTGGCGAGGAACACGTGATCGTGCGCGTACTGATCCTCCGGCATGCAATACGGACAACGGAAATTGCAGCGGTCGATCACCGAGATGCGCAGATCGTGCAGCGGCCGTTGCAGCGCATCGCTTCGCGGCGATTCGACGAGCGCGTGCTGGAGCGGATCGCGATTCACGCCGGCACTCCGGCCGCCGGATCGAGCACGACATCCGCGAGCGGCGGCGACAACGCGACGAGTTCGTCGCGCCGCGCCACACGATAGCCGCCCGCCGCGAGCGCCACGCCGTCTTCCTCGCTGCCGTAGTGATACAGGATCATGCGCTCACGCTGCTCTTGCGCGTATTCTCGCGCCAGATCGTCGACACCAGTATGCGACGGATTGCCGCGCAGCGCGCAGTCGTGCGCGATCAGCGCCGGCGACGCTGCGAATTCGGCCAGCACTTCGGGAATCGGCCGGGTATCCCCGGTCCAGGCAAATGCGCCACGAAGCGCCACGCCGAACGAGGTTTGCGGGGCATGATGGCGGGTTGCGAACACGTCGAACCAGAGCCCCTCGTGCCAGAAACCGCGCGAGGCCGGCACGAGCTGGAACGCGTCCCAGAAATTCGCGCCGCCTTCGGCGATGACTTGCGGATAATCGGCGATCCGGCTTTGCAGATGCACTATCAAGGCCGCATGCGCGTACAGGCGCACCTGCCCTTTCAGCGCGGGATCGAAATATGCGCGGTAGAACAATCGCTCCAGGCCGGCGACATGGTCCATATGCGTGTGCGTGACATAGATCGCGCGCGGCGGCTGGGAATAGACGTCCAGATAGCGCGTCAGCGTCTCCGGGCCGCAGTCGATCAGCAGTAGCGGCGCGCCGCCGCGTTCGAGCACCGCTCCGGACGAACCCAGCTCCACGGCTTGTGCGGAGCCTACGCCGAGAAAGCGCAGCGCGAGGTTCACGACGCGCCTGCGCGTTCGTACGCGGCGATCAGCGGCTTCCACAGAGCGCGCTCGAACGCGTCTTCGCCATCGCCGGCGGCGCCGAGCTTGCGCAGCGAACGCTGCAGCCGCGCCAGATTCGCCTGTTGCCAGTGGCGCGCCGGCGTGCGCAACTGGCCGCGATCGAAGTCGATCAACCACACCGTTTTGCCATCGAGCAGCACGTTGTGCGCATTCAGATCGGCGTGATAGGCGCCGTGCGCGTGGAATTTCGCGATCGCTGCGCCCACTCGAGATGCGACGAGCGCGTCGACGCGACTGTCTGCGAGCAACTCCGCCAATGTCGCCGCGCCTTCGATGCGGCGCGTGATCAGGTCGGCGCGGTAATGCGCCCCGTTGCGCCGGTAACGCGCCGCAATCGGCTCGGGCACCGGCAGATCGCGTTCGCGCAGTGTGGCGAGCAGGCGGAATTCGGCGAAACCGCGCGTACGCTCCGCGCCCGTCCACAGGTAGCGGTCGCCCATCACGCGCGCGACCATGCCGCCACGGCGATAATGGCGCAGCACGCAACGCCCGAAAGGCGCTTCAATGAAGCTCGCCCCGCCACGTCCGCCGCTCACCGCATCAATGCCCATGCGTCCCGGCCAACGCGAAGGCTCAAAAAAATCCGCATCGAACGACGCTTGTGCTGCGGCGCCTGCGTCGAACAGAATCGCACCTTCGGGCGTGGGTTGGATTTGCGCCTGCGTCATCGCCCAAGTTTAACAAGCCCACATGTCGCCAGTGTCGTTTTCGCGTGAAAACCCGCCGCAGTCGATCTGTTTGCTGCGCACCTCCGCGCTCGGCGATGTCACCCACGTCGTGCCGCTCGTGCGCACGTTGCAAAATGCCTGGCCGCGAATCCGCATTACGTGGATCGTCGGCAGACTCGAACACAAGCTGGTCGGCGACATCGCCGGCGTGGAATTCCTCGTTTTCGACAAGGGCGCGGGCGTGCGCGGATTCCGTGCGCTGCGCGCGCAACTCGCCGGCAGGCGGTTCGATGTGTTGCTGCACCTGCAGGTCGCGCTGCGCGCGAATCTGGTCAGCGCGCTGGTGCGCGCGCCGCTGCGCATCGGCTACGACCGCGCCCGCGCCAAAGACCTGCACGGTCTGTTCGTGAACACGCGCATCGCGGCGCGCAGCGGCGACCACGTGCTCGATGCGATGGCGAGTTTTCTGGAGCCGCTCGGTTTGCGGCAATCACAGGTGCGCTGGGACATTCCGATCGCCGATTCCGCGCAGGCATTCGCGGCACAACACCTGCCCGGCGATACGCCGACGCTGCTCGTCAGCCCGTGTTCGAGCCACACCGTACGCAACTGGCTGCCGGATCGGTATGCGGCGGTGATGGACCACGCCGCGCGCGCCGGATGGCGCGTCGCGCTGTGCGGGTCTCCGAGCGCGTACGAGCGCGAGTTCGGCAACGCGATCGTGGAAAAGTGCACAAGTAAACCGATCGACCTGGTCGGCAAGGATACGCTCAAGCAGTTCCTGGCACTGGCGCAGCGCGCCACGCTGGTGCTCACGCCCGACGCCGGACCGATGCACATGGCGAACGCGGTCGGCGCGCGGGTGCTCGGCCTGCACGCGGCGAGCAATCCACAGCGTTCGGGCCCGTATTCGGACCGGCGCTGGTGCGTGGATCGCTACGACGCCGCGGCGCGCAAATTCCGCGGCAAGCCGGCCGCGGAACTGGCATGGGGCACGAAGCTGGAATATCCCGGCGTGATGGAACTGATCGAAACCGAAGCGGTGATCGAGCGCTTCGAGGCGTTTGCACGGCAACTCGTGCGCTAGACGCTGCGCTGTCGCACAATAAGCGTTCGTTCAAAGGAGCTTACGGTCATGAAGACTTCCCTCCCCGCGGGCGTCGAAATCAATGCGCCGCTGCAGGCGCGTTTCGACGAGATCCTCACGCACGATGCGCTGGCCTTCCTCGCCAAGCTGCATCGCGCATTCGAGCCCAGGCGCCAGGAACTGCTCAAGGCGCGCATCGCGCGTCAGGCGCGCATAGACGCCGGCGAAATGCCCGATTTTCTGCCCGAAACGAAACACGTTCGCGATGCCGATTGGAAGATCGCACCGCTGCCACAGCCGTTGCATTGCCGGCGCGTGGAGATCACCGGCCCGGTCGAGCGCAAGATGATCATCAACGCGTTCAATTCCGGCGCGGATTCGTACATGACCGATTTCGAGGACTCGAACAGTCCGAACTGGTTCAACCAGATCCAGGGCCAGGTGAACCTGAAGGACGCGATCCGCGGCACGATCAGCTTCACGAACGAGGCCGGAAAAGTATACAAACTGCATGACAAGATCGCCGTGCTGCAGATCCGCCCGCGCGGCTGGCATCTGGATGAAAAACACGTCACCGTCGACGGCCAGCGCGTTGCCGGCGGTTTGTTCGATTTCGCGCTCGCCCTGTTCCATAACGCCCGGGAACAGCTCGCGCGCGGCGCCGGTCCGTACTATTACCTGCCGAAACTCGAGAACCACCGCGAAGCGCGGCTGTGGAATGATACGTTCGTGCTCGCTCAAGACGAGCTTGGTCTGCCGCGCGGAACGATCAAGGCGACGGTATTGCTCGAAACGATTCTCGCGACGTTCGAGATGGACGAGATTCTTTTCGAGCTGCGCGAGCACTCGGCCGGGCTCAACGCCGGTCGCTGGGATTACATCTTCAGTGCGATCAAGAAATTCAGGAACAAACCCGGCTTCTGTCTCGCCAATCGCGGTTTGATCAACATGGAAGTGCCGTTCATGCGCAGCTACGCGCTCGCGCTCGTGAAAACCTGCCATCGTCGCGGCGCGCCGGCGATCGGCGGCATGGCAGCGCTGATCCCGATCAAGAACGACGCGGAAGCGAACGAGAAAGCATTGGCCGGCGTGCGCCACGACAAACGCCGCGACGCGAACGATGGCTTCGACGGCGGCTGGATCGCGCATCCAGGCCTCGTGCAGATCGCGATGGAAGAATTCACGCGCGTGCTCGGCGACAGGCCCAACCAGTGGGACAAGCAGCGCGACGAAGTTCTCAAGGCCAGCGACTTTCTCAATTTCGTCCCGGAGCAGCCGATCACCGAAACCGGTCTGCGCAACAACATCAATGTCGGCATCCATTATCTCGGCAGCTGGCTCGCCGGCAATGGTTGCGTGCCGATTCACAACTTGATGGAAGACGCCGCGACCGCGGAGATCTCGCGCTCGCAAGTCTGGCAATGGGCGCACAGCGAAAAGGGCGTGCTCGACGACGGCCGCAAGGTGAATGCGGAACTGGTGCGCAAACTGATCCCCGAAGAGCTGGAAAAAGTGAAGCAGGATGCCGCCGCTCAGGGCGAACCGCTCGGCAGCTACGATCGCGCCGCGCAGATCTTCGAGGAGATGTCGCTGGCAAAGGAGTTTCCGGAGTTCCTGACGCTGCCGTTGTACGAAGCGATGGACTAGCGGCGCGGCTGCGTCAACGCGCGAGCAAATCCTGATATTCCGGATGCCGCCGCATCACCGCGGCCACGAACCCGCATTGCGGGATCACCTTCTCGCCGCGCGCACGGATATCGTCGAGCGCGGCCAGCACCATGCGCGCGCCGATGCCGCGCCCTTCGAGTTCGGGCGGCACTTTCGCGTAGCTCAATGTGATTACGCCGCTGTTGCGGCGGTAATCGATGAATGACGTCTTCTCCTCCACGGCGTATTCGTAACGGCTGCGGGTGACGTTGTCCACGATTTCACGTGCCATGGCGATTTCCTTTCGCGATTGAATGCGTCGAGTATGCGTCAACAGTGCGCAGCAGCGCGTCCACCCATTCGATCCAGTGCCGCACAGGAATCGGGGTGCCGGTTTCCAGATGCGCGAGGCAGCCGATATTGGCCGAGAGAATCATCTGTGGCTCGTCGCGCGTGAGGGTTGCGAGCTTGCGCGTGCGCAGTTCGCCGGAAAGTTCCGGCTGCAGCAGCGCATACATTCCGGCGGCGCCGCAGCACAAGTGCGCATCGGTAACCGGCACGAGTTCGGCCCCGAGTTTGCTGAGCAGCGCTTCGACGACACCTCGCACCTTCTGCGTATGCTGCAGCGTGCACGGCGGATGGAACGCGATGCGTTTGCGCTCATGTTTAAAAACGAGACGTTCGAGTGCGTCGGCCGACGGGGCGAGGAATTCGGCGAGATCGCGCGTAGCCGCGGCGAGGCGCGTGGCTTTTGCCGCGTACGTTGGATCATCGCGCAGCAGATGCGCATAGTCCTTGATCATCGCGCCACAACCGGAGGCATTGATCACAATGGCTTCCGCGCCGGCCTCCAGCAGCGGCCACCAAGCATCGATATTGCGCCGCGCCTTCGCGACGGCGGCGTTCCGTGCATCGCTGTGGTAATCGATCGCTCCACAACAGCCGGAGTCGATTGCGACAACGGCCTGGATACCCAATGCATCGAGCACGCGCGCCGTCGCAGCGTCAATCGATGGCAGCAGCGCCGGCTGCACGCAGCCGTGCAGCAGGATCACCTTGCGCGCGTGCACGTTGCGCGGCCACTCGCCCGAGGCTCGCGCGGGCGGAATTTTCGTGTGCAGTTCCGGCGACAGCACGGCCTTCAGCGGGCGGGCGAGCTTCAGCAGTGGTTTGAACAACCAATCTCGTGTGACGAGCGCGCGCCAGAACGCGCGCTTGAGCTTCTGACCCCGCGGTCGCGACACGCGCCGCTCGGCTTCGTTGCGGCCGATGTCGAGCAGTCGTCCGTAACGCACGCCCGACGGACAGGTCGTTTCGCAATTCATGCAGGTCAGGCAGCGGTCGAGATGCAGCAACGTCGAACGCGTCGCTTCTCCGCCTTCGAGCATGTGCTTGATCTGGTAAATGCGACCGCGCGGCCCGTCCAGTTCATCGCCGAGAATCTGATAGGTCGGACACGTCGCGTTGCAGAATCCACAATGCACACAAGTGCGCAAAATGGATTCAGCTTCGCGCCCGCCCGGCGTGTTCCTGATCCAGTCGGCAAGATGAGCTTCCACGATCAAAGACCTTGCACCAATCGGCCCGGATTGAAAATGCCGTGCGGATCGAAGCGCGCCTTGAGCTGTCGATGCAATTCGAGATTGGCGGTATCGAGCGGATGGAACATCGTCGTGTCGCGCGCGCCGCGCCAGAGCGTCGCGCTGCCGCCCGCGCGAGCCGCAGCGTCGCGGATTTGCGCGGCGGGTGCATCGCTGGCCAGCCAGCGCAACGCCCCGGACCATTCAACGAGCACGAGGCCAGGCAAATCGAAAACAGCTGTCGACGGCAGCGATATCCGCCACAGGCGCGGTGCGCCGAACGCGGCGTGCGTCTGGTCGCGCACGCCAGTCCACCACGCTCGAGCCCTGTCCGCTTCCAGCTTTTCGCCGCCCAGCGCGCGTGTCGCCGCCGCGACTGCGCTCGCCGCGCCGGACAGACGCAAGTACGCCGCATCGTTGTGCCAGGCTGTAGCCGATACCGGCAACGGTTGCGCACTCCAGCGGTTGAATTGCTCGATCGCGCGCGCCGCATTGAATTCGAAACGCAGCGTGGCTTCGGTTCGCGGCAGCGGCAATACTTTCAGCGAGACTTCGGCGATCAGACCAAGCACGCCGAGCGAGCCGCACAGCAGCCGCGACACGTCGAAACCGGCGACGTTCTTCATCACCTGGCCGCCGAAGCGCAAGAGTTCACCGTTCGCGTCAACCAGGTTCGCGCCGAGCACGAAGTCGCGCGCCGCGCCGGCGTTCGCGCGGCGCGGACCGGACAACCCCGCCGCCACGATGCCGCCGATCGTCGGATCGCCGCCAAAACGCGGCGGTTCGAACGCGAGAAACTGGCCGTGCTTCGCGAGCACGTGCTCCATTTCCGACAGCGGCGTGCCGCAACGCACCGTGACCACGAGTTCGGAAGGCTCGTAGCTGATGATTCCAGCGTAGCCGCGCGTATCGACTACTTCGCCACGCAGTTCCTCGCCGTAAAAATCTTTCGTGCCCGCGCCGCGCAAGCGCAGCGGCGCGCGCGCGTCGCGCGCGGCCCGGATGCGATCGCCCAGTTCGGTCAGCGCCGCGTCCATCAGAACCTGGGCAAGTCGGCAAACGGCAACGCGCCGCCGTGCACGCGCATGCGCCCGTATTCGGCGCAGCGGTGCAGCGTCGGAATCGCCTTGCCCGGATTGAGCAGCCCGCGCTCGTCGAAAGCGGCTTTCACCGCGAAGAACGCGTCGCGCTCGCCTGGTGCGAACTGCACGCACATCGAATTGATCTTTTCGATGCCGACGCCGTGCTCGCCGGTGATCGTGCCGCCGAGCGCCACGCACAATTCGAGAATATCGGCACCGAAACGCTCGGCGCGCTCCCATTCGCCGGGTTGGTGTGCGTCGAACAGGATCAGTGGATGCAGGTTGCCGTCGCCGGCGTGGAATACGTTCATGCAACGCAATGTATACTTTTTTTCCATCGCCTCGATTGCGCGCAGGACCTTGCCCAGATGCTTGCGCGGAATCGTACCGTCCATGCAGTAATAATCGGCCGAGATGCGGCCGGCGGCCGGAAACGCGTTCTTGCGTCCGGACCAGAAGCGCAAGCGCTCGGCGTCACTTTGCGAGACGACGCACGCGGTGGCGCCCGCGGCTTTGAGCACGCGCTCCATTTCCGCGACTTCTTCACCGACTTCCTCGGGCGTGCCGTCGGATTCGGCGAGCAGGATCGCCGCGGCCGCGAGATCGTAGCCGGCGTTGACGAACGGCTCGACCGCGTTCGTCGCCTTGCGATCCATCATCTCGAGCCCGGCCGGGATGATGCCGGCGCCGATGATCGCGGCGACGGCATCGCCGGCCTTGGCGACGTCATCGAACGAGGCGAGCACCACGCGCGCGAGTTGCGGTTTCGGCACGAGCTTGAGCGTGATTTCGGTGACGACGACGAGCAGGCCTTCCGAACCGATCGCGAGCGCGAGCAGATCCAGGCCCGGCGCATCCAGCGTCGCGCCGCCGAATGCGACCGGCGTGCCGTCGATCAGGAAGCCGCGCACGCCGAGCACGTTGTGCACGGTGAGGCCGTATTTCAGGCAATGCACGCCGCCTGAGTTCTCGGCGACGTTGCCGCCGATGGAGCACGCGATTTGCGATGACGGATCCGGCGCGTAATACAGGCCGTATGGCGCTGCGGCTTCGGATACCGCGAGGTTGCGCACGCCCGGCTGTACGCGTGCGGTGCGTGCGTGCGGATCGATGTGCAGGATGCGGCTGAGCTTGCCGAGTGCCAGCACCACGCCATCCGCGCACGGCATCGCACCGCCGGAAAGCCCCGTGCCGGCGCCACGCCCGACCACGGGCACGCGTCGGCGATGGCAGATTCGCAGCACCTGCTGCACCTGCTCCTCGGTCTGCGGCAGCGCCACGGCCAACGGCAATTGCCGGAACACGGATAAGCCATCGCATTCAAACGGCGCGGTCTGTTCCGGCGTATGCAGCAGGCTTTCCGGCGGCAGCGCAGCGGCCAGATCGCACAGCAGCGCCGCGCTGTTCGCGGCAGGTTCCAGAACTGCATTCATCAGCGAAACATCCTACGCCTTTGCGCGGCGCAGCGAGCAGTTCGGCTCTCGCCGTGCTAGCTTGCGCGCGCTGTTCATCGTTCAGGAGGAACCATGTTCACGCAACCGATCGACCCGCTCAACAACCTCACGCTCACCTGCCTCGTGGCGCTCGTGCCCGTCGTCTTCCTGCTCGTGGCGCTCGCTGTATTCCGCCTGCCGGCGTGGCTGGCGACGCTGCTCGGTTCCATCGTCACGTTCGCGCTCGGCGTTTGGGTTTGGAACATGCCGTTCGACGAGGGCAGCCGCGCCTATTTGTACGGCTCCGCCACGGGTGTCTGGAACGTGGACTGGATCACGTTCTGGGGCTTGATCCTGTTCAACACGCTGAATTTCAGCGGCATATTCGAGAATTTCCGGCGTTGGCTCATCGCGCAGGGCAGCCTCGACGTGCGCGTGCAGACGATGCTGTTCGCGTGGGCATTCGGTGCACTGCTCGAAGGTCTGGTCGGCTTCGGCTATCCGTGGGCGGTCGTCGCGCCGATCCTGATCTCGCTCGGCATTTCCGACCTCAACGCGATCCGCGTCGCCGCGATCGCCAACAACGCCCCGGTCTCCTACGGCGCGCTCGGCGCGCCGATCATCGCGCTCGCCGCGGTGACCGGTTACCCGCTGCTCGCGCTTTCGGGTTCCGTCGGCACCGTCGTCGCCGTGCTCGCGCTGCTGCCGCCATGGGTGCTGCTGTATCTGGTTTCCGGCAAACAGGGCATGCTGAGCGCGTGGCCGCTCGCCGTCGTCGGATCGCTCGGCTACATCGCCGGGCAGTATCCGACCGCGGTGTATCTCGGCCCGTATCTGCCGGACGTCGCCGGAGCGATCGTGTGTTTCGTGGCCCTGCTGCTGCTGCTCAAGGTGTGGGCGCCGAAAACCGTGCTCGGCTACGGCGGCGTGCCCGTGGACGCGGCGCTGTCGCGACAGACCCAAGGCCACGGTCTGAAACCGGCGGAAGTGATGCAGGCGTGGATGCCGTTTGTGGTGCTGCTCGTGGTCGTCGCGGCGTGGACCGGGCCGTGGTCGCCGCTGCCGAAGGTCAGCTGGTTCAAAGCCACGGTGTCGGCATGCTCTTCGCTCGCGACCACATGCAACCCGGCCAAACCCGACGTGAACGCCGTATTCAATTTCGCGCCGTGGGTCGGCGGCTCGGCGATTCTTGCCGCCTGGATCATCGTCGCCGTGCTGTTGATCGCGATCGGCAAGCTCAAGGCCGGTCAGCTCGGCGAAATTTTCGCCAAGACGTTCCAGCAGATGTGGGGCGCGTTGCTCGTCGGTGTATTCATTTTCGGCCTTGCTTATGTGTTCAATTTCTCGGGCATGGCATCGTCGCTCGCGAAAGGATTCTCGACGATGGGCACGGCATTCATCGTCGTCGCGCCGATCCTCGGCTTCATCGGCGTCGCGCTGTCCGGCTCCAACACGTCGACGAACGCGATGTTCGGCAAATTCCAGGCGCTGGTCGGTGCGCAGCTCGGCATGCCGCCGCTGCTGCTGCCGACATTCAATTCAGTCGGCGCCGAAATCGGCAAGCCGATCGCGCCGCAAACCGCGAGCGTCGGCGTGTCCACGAGCAAGTTCGTGCGCAAGGAAGGCGACGTGATCCGCCACAACATGGGCTGGACGTTCGTGCTGCTCGCGTATCTGATCGTCATCGCGGTCGGCTTCTACCTCGCGCAACCGGCGTCGATGATGTTGGCAAAATAGCGGCCGATGACACTGATCTTTGCCGGCCTGTTCCTCGTCGCGGTATGGGCCGGCATCCAGAATGCGCTGGCCGGCGGCGGCACGTTCTTCACGTTTCCGATGCTGCTGCTGGCGGGACTCGACGCGCGCGCAGCCAACATCACCTCGACGATCGCGCTGTTTCCAGGCCAGGTCACGACCGCATTCGCCGGTCGCGCGCATGTGAGCGGAACCTCGGGCGTTACGGTCCGCGCGCTGATCGGTATCAGCCTCATTGGCGGCATCGCCGGAGCGGCGCTCCTCCTGCTCACGCCGGCGCGCTGGTTCGAGATGCTCGTGCCGTTTCTGGTGTTGTTCGCGACCGGCGTCTTCGCCTGGGGCAGCTTCTTTCGGCGCCCGTCGCAAAGTCATGTGCATCTCGGAGAGCGCGCCACGTGCGCCGCGCAGTTTGCGATCGCCGTGTACGGCGGCTATTTCGGCGGCGGGATCGGGATTCTCATGCTCGCGGCACTCACGGCGGCCGGCATGGAATTTCGCAATGCCGGCACGACAAAGAACGTGCTCGCCGCGGTAATGAACGCATCGGCCGTCGTGTTGTTCGCGTTCTCGCACGATGTGCGCTGGTTGTATGCGCTGATCGTCGCCGTCGGCTCGATCATCGGCGGACAGATCGGCGCATGGATGTTGCTGCGAGTGAACGTGAAACTGCTGCGCGTGTTCGTCGTCGTGATCGGTGTTGTGCTCAGCGTCGGCCTGTTCGTGCGCGCCTACGCGGGCCGATAACTCTCGTAGGACTTTTCCTCGACGAGCTGCGAGCCGAGTTTGACGTTGATCGCGCGCTTGATCGCCGCGCGCTCGTCGTTGCGGAAATAGACTGAACGCGCGAGTTCGACAAACTCGGCATCGAACGCCTGCGCTTTTTCCTTCAGGCGAATGCGATCCTCGATGTCCCATAGCGCTTCGTTCACGGCCTTGAGCTGCGCGCGTTCGCCGGCGATGTCGATTTTCGAGGAAGCATCCGCACGCCATGTGGTGTTCAGCAAATCCAGTTCGGCGCTCACGTTCGCGAGCTTGCCGGTGTCGCGGATGTGCGCGGACTTGATCTCGAGAATCGTGATCTTGTCGATCAGTTCGCCGTGGGAGACAGGTACGGAGATGAGAGACATCGGTTTACGCCAGTCGTGAGGGGACGCAATGTACTCGGTCGCGCCGCGCATGTGAACCTAACACATCGCGGCGCAGGACCACGCTACAATTCGGCGGGGCTGTCCGCTTGTGTAGTGCAGGATGAAAGAAAGAGGATCGTCGATTTCGGCCGGGAATGCCGTTGCAATCTCATCCACTCGGGCAAAACGTCGTAGCGGCATGATTATCGGGCTGCTTTGCGTGCTCGTGTATATGGCGAATTTTCGCTCGATCGGCGCAGGCGATACCTACCCGGCTCGATATCTTCCGTTCGCAATCTGGAACTGGCACACCGTACTGCTTGATCCGATCACGGGGATCACCGCGCAGGGGCGAACTCCGATCACGCCACATTGGGACGCGGACCTGCCCGTACGCACGCCGCCGCATTATGCGTATTGGGCTGTTCGACTCGATACCGGCCACGTCGTGTCGCTTTATCCGATCGTCGTCCCGTTGCTCGTCTCCCCGCTCTATCTTCCAGCCGTCGCTTATCTGGATGCGACGGGGTGGGATCCGGCACGTTTGGACCGAGTCGCAAAAATCATGGAAAAAGTTTCCGCATCGCTCATTGCGGGGATCTCGGTCGCGCTTTTTTATTTCTTGCTGCGACGAACGGTCACGGCAAGACCGGCACTGTTGCTGACCTTCGCCTACGCGCTAGGAACCGCTACCTGGATGATCAGCAGCCAGGCCCTATGGCAACACGGCGTCGGCGAACTGCTCGTGATCTGCGCGCTGCTTCTGCTCACGGGACCACGAACACGAGCACGCACGATTGCCGCAGGTTTCGTTCTCGGCCTCATCGCCTGCAATCGCCCGCCGGACGCTCTCATCTCCGCAGCGCTCGGAGTGTATGGAATCTGGTGGGCCGGACGGCTCAGTCCGTTTCTGATCGTTGCCGCACTGGCGCCCGCCATACCACTGCTGATCTACAACCTGGGCATAGTCGGCAACATCGCCGGTGGTTATGGGCTCATGGGTGATCCAAGTTTTTTCGGACATGATGTCCTGACAGGACTTGCCGGCCTGTTGTTCAGTCCGACGAAAGGGCTACTGGTCTTCTCGCCATTCCTGATCTTCGTTCCATTTTGTGTACCGCACGTACTTCGCGATCAAAAAACACGCGGTCTGGGCATCGCTGCTGTATGTGCAGTCGCCCTGCAGCTATTGGTTTACGCATCCGCGGACTGGAGACAGGGAAGCTCGTGGGGGCCGCGTTGGCTCAGCGACGTTCTGCCGCTGCTGGTCTGGATGCTGATCCCGGTAGCTGAATTCGGCAGGATCCCGCGTGCGATCTTCAGCTGCGCGGTAGGCGCGAGTGTCATCATCGAGGCCATAGGCGCCTTCTGGTATACGGGCAAAAGCGATGCGCTTGTCTACGCGTCCGCGGCTGAGCCGAATCCGATGCGCGCGGCGTGGCAGCTGCAGAATGCCCCGTTTATCGCGGAACTGCGGCACGCTCGCGCGCCGTCGGACTTGGCCGCCGATGTGCGTGGATACCTGGATTTAATGAAGACAAGCAATGGTGACGCTGGTCGAGAGATCCGTCTCATCGGTTGGGCAGTCGCCGATGCACAGTCGCCCGCGGAAGTCCTGGTCATGGTCGACGGACATCAGGTGGCCTCGGCCACAAGCTTCAGTGCGCGCGCGGACGTGTCGAAAGCACTTGGCGTTACGAGTCCGAGTGGCTGGCACGCCACGTTTCCGACGAGTCGTATCGGTCGGGGCAAACACACGCTGTCCGTGCTGGCGCGCGCGCATCCTGACGGGAAGATGTTCCTGATCGTCGAACGCAGCTTTGATGTGCCGGCGGAATCCGGCTTGGACTACAGCGCACATCTTGCGGCGGACCTCCTCTCCAGTCGGCAGCAGCAACCGGGCTATTGGCTCACCTCGCACACGACGCAGGCTCGTTTTGAACATCGGCGAGAGGAGATGAACACTTATCTGCCGTCCGTGATGCTGGATATTCTGGATCCGGTGGCAAAATCTGCCGGCCTTAACGCCGACGTGCAGAAGGCACGGCATTTCCTGCGCGATCAGATCGAAGCCGACGGATTGGTGCGCTACCACGGACGACCCGATGCGCCGACGATCGGCAAACTGGGCTGCGCGATCACCCCCGATGCGGACGATACCGCTCTCGTCTGGCGGATCGCACCGGGCGCGCATGCCGAGCTGCTCTCCAGCGCTCTCGAGAAGATCGCCGAATTCCGCACAGCCGATGGACTCTATCGCACCTGGCTTGCACCCAAGGATCAATACCGGTGTATCGACCCAGGCTCCGACCCGAATCCCGCAGACATTGGCATACAGATGCATCTGCTGTTGCTGTTGGCAAAAACGGATGCATCCGCTGCACGGGATCTTTGCAGCGCAATCCAACGCTCGGCCAATGACGACCGATTTTGGGTCTACTACAAAAGAGCGCCTTTGATCCCCATGCTGCGCCAAGCCGATTTGCGCGACGCGGGCTGTTCCATGCAGCTGCCCGAGACTCGGCAGGAAACCGATGTGCCAGGTCAGCAGTTGTGGATTTCCGCGGCGCGCCTGCTGGACCGCGCACGAAGTGCCGGAGCGCCGGCAACCGGTCCCGAAGTCCGCGCCTGGCTGCAACGTGTCGCGGAAGACGAGTTTTCAATCGTGCGGCGCTCGCCCCCGCTGCTGTATCACAACGATCAGACGGCTTCCGTATCAAGATACTATTGGTCGGAAGACTTCGGCTACGCTCTGTGGTTGAGGTTGTATTACGAAATGATGCAACACCAAGGGAAGCCAAGCTGATGTCCGCTGTGTCGAGGGGAGTACTGGCGCTGCGGCCAGTGCCGCGTTCGTTTCGAGTGCTATCGTGTATCCGGCTCGATGAAGTACTGATCTTGCAGGGTACTCCATTGCTCGGCGCGCTGTTCGCGATGGGGCCGATCACGACGGCAAAGTGCGTGGACCTCATGGTTCTGGCGTTGGGCAGTTCATGCCTCGTTGCCCATGTGTTCCTGTTGAACGATTGGAGCGGAGCCAGCACAGACCTGCGCGATCCAAACCGGGCCGCACGCGTGTTCACTGCCAGAGGAATCAGCAGCAGGTCAGCAGGAATCCTGTGCGTGCTGCTGCTGTTAGCGGGTCTGCTGTTACTGGCGCCGTTCGGCTCCGCGGCCCTGGCACTTGCGCTTACGCTCGCGGTTCTGAGCACACTCTATTCCGCTCCTGCGGTTGCGATGAAAGGCGTGCCTCTCGCCAGTACGGTTCTGCACCTGGCGGGCGGGCTCGTACATTTTCTGCTCGGCTACTCCGTGTTTCATGCACCGGATGCAAGAAGCGTGGGCATAGGCAGCTTCTTTGCACTCACATTCGCAGCCGGCCATTTGACTCATGAAGCGCGTGACCATGCCAGCGACCTGCTCAATGGAATCCAAACCAACGCGGTGAAGTTCGGGCCTGCAACGAACTTCCTCGCGGGACTCCTTTTCTTCACGACCGCGTACTATTTGTTGTTTGTGCTCGCTGTTACTGCGGTCGTCCCACGCATACTCGTGCTCACCGTGACCTTGTACCCGCTGCATATGCGCTGGGCGCTGCGAGCCTGGATGGCCGGACTGGGATTCCAGAACATCCGCTGGCTGCAATTACGCTACCGGACCCTTTACGCGATCATCGGCGTCGTCATGGCATTGACGACGAGGCTGGTGGTCTGACGCTGCGGAAGCCTCGCCGGCATGATCCACGGCCAAATGAAAATGCCCCACGCAGGGGCATTTCAATTTCTGGCGGAGAGGGTGGGATTCGAACCCACGTTACGGCAAAACCGTAAACCGGATTTCGAATCCGGCGCATTCGACCACTCTGCCACCTCTCCGGCATATTCGATCGAAGGGCGCGAATCATAAGGGCACCGTCGCGAATAGACAACCTTCGATCTGCCGCGTGCGACAAATCGGCAGGAAAGCCGGTGCAGCGAAGCCGCCCGAGCGGCGAGTGACACCGGCTCAGCCGTGTGCAGGGACCGAGCTGGCCGAGCGTGCGTCGACCACGCAGCGGGTTTTTCCGCCGAGGCGCGCCCCGAAGGTCAGCAGCCCTGGCCAGCGCCGCAATATCGGCAGCACGATGCGAGTAGCCCGCGGATGCATCGCGATATGTGCATAGACCGCGGCCAGCCCGATGCGCGCCGCGAACGCGCGCCGCCATGCGCGAGCATAACGCGACCGGCCTGGGCCATCGGCAACGAGCCGCTCGCACAGCACGAATGCAGACTGCATGGCCATGCTGATGCCTTCGCCGAGGATCGGATGCGCTTCGCCGGCCGCGTTGCCTACGGCGAAAACATCGGCGGCGGGTTCGGCATTGCCGATGCGCGGTTGGATCGGCCCGACTGCAAGCCAGGCGCCTTCGCGATGCGCGCCGTCCAGCGTCTTGCGTACGGCACCAATCTCCTGTTCGAGCAGGCGCTGCACCGCCTCGCCGGCGGCCACCCCGGGATGTTGTTCGCGACACCTGCGCAAGCGATCGCGGCGGATGCAGCAAGCCAGAGTGAGCAGGCCGTGATCGCCCTGCACCATGCCGCCGTAACCGCCGGCAAAAGCTAGTACGGGAAGAACGCCTTCACGCAGCCGAGCCGAAGAAAAGTTTGCCTTGAACGCGAACAGATCCGAGGCACGCGCACGCCGTAAGGGCGTTCGAACGCTCAGCGGCCCGCGTTGCCATGAACCGTGCGCATCGATCAGCAGCTTGGCTTCGACCACGTGCTCGGCGGCCGCCGAATCGATCACGACACAGCGCTGCCGATCGTGATCATGATTGACCGAGCGTGCCGCGAACGGTTGCAGAATCGTAGCCCCAAGTTCACGCGCGCGGTCGAGCAACAACGTATCGAGATGTTCTCTTCCGAGGGCGCGGCCCCATGGCTGCCGATCGCCACGGAATCGCGGCAGCGGCGCCTCGATCACGCTGTCGCCTGCACACCACGCCACCTGACGCAACGGCGGCCCTGCGATCGCGCGGAATTTTTCGCCGACGCCGAGTGCATCGATCAGCGCCAGGTTGCTCGCCGCGATGCACTCGCCGCAGACCTTGCGGCGTGGAAATCCCTGTTTCTCCGCCAACACTACCGACCAGCCCGCTTGCGCGAGCAGGATCGCGCAGGTCGAACCCGCCACGCCGCCACCAACGATGACAGCATCATGCACGGCGCGCATCAGCGCGGGCTCCGCGACAGGCGATGAAGCGCTGCAGAAACAAACCGGCGCTCGATTCGTGCGTCGTCCAGTTGCTCGCCTCGGGCCAATGTGCGCTCAGTTCATGGCCGCGAAAACCGGCGTGCACGCTCGCGACCGCGTCATGCCGCGTCACGTCGTTGCATCCGAGCGCACCGAGGCAACGGCTGCCGAACAGCGAAATCTGCGAACGCCGCGGCTCGCAACAGACGAACGCCATGGCGCGCGCGGCGATGCCGGCAAACAAAGTCCTGACTCGCGCGTTCTCGAAGTGATGTACGAACAGATTGGCAACGATGATCTCGCGTTTTTGCGCCGGCGCCGTGTCCAGCCAGGCAAACACGTCCGCGCACACGACGTCCACGGTCCAGCCCAGGCGCGCGATGCCCGCTTGCGTCGCCGGCGCAATCGCCGGCTGCCGGTCGAGCAGCGACAGTTTCAACCGGGGCCAGTGCAAGGCGCGTTGCTGTGCCAGGCGTGCCATCAGCGTGCCGTCGCCTGCGCCGAGCTCCACCAGGTGAGTCGGTGCGTCGCTTCCGGCGAACATGCCATCGAGCGCCGTGCGTAATATTCCAAGCGCACCCATGACGCGATTGATCCGCCGCAGATCGGCGCGCGAGCGTCGCGCGCGGGGATCCTGGCCGGGAAGTGCGTCGAGCCATTCCGGATGCACCTCGCGCGGGAATCGTTGGCGCTGGCTGGCGGTCACTGGCGGCATCACGCGACTTCCAGCAACGCCCCATGACAACTGAATCCCGCACCGAACGAAGACATCCACCAAAGGCCGCCGCGGGCCTTCGCATCCAGTGCGGCGCGCAGAACAAAACACAGGAATGCGCTGCTCAGATTGCCGTATTCGCGCAACGTCGCCGCACTGTGGGACAGATCAGCGGGCTCCAGTTCCATGCGTTCGCGCAATGCATTGAGCACGTCACGTCCTCCGGCGTGCCATATCCAGGTTTGGATGTCGTGCTTGCCGAGGCCAATCGGCGAGAGCACACCATGCATTACCTTTTGCGCCGCATCGGCAGCCAGTTGCGGCACACGTCGCGTCAGCACATTGCGCAGCAGTCCGCAGCGATGCTCGAAGCGCAGCGCCTCGCGTTCCGACGGAACGGTCAGGGAACCGGCCGTCTTCCATTCGACCCGGCGATTCGACGGATGCGGGCTTTGCGAGAGCACGGTGGCACCGGCGCCATCGCCGAACAGACACGCGCTGATCAGTACGCCGGGATCGTTATCGAGGTACATCGCAGCGCTGCTGACTTCCACGCATACCGACAGCACGTGTTGCGCGCGCCTTGCCGCAACCAGCGTTTCGGCAATTCGCCAATTCGGCACCGCCGCGGCACAACCCTGACCGACCAGATCATAGGCCTGCACGTCCGCGCGCAGGCCGAGTTGCTCGATCACATAGCCGCTCAGCGCCGGGCATAGATAACCCGTGCACGTGCTCACGACGACGGCATCGATTTCCCGTGCCGAAACGTGCGCATCATCGAGTGCGCGACGGCACGCCGTCGCTGCCAGCTTGGGCGCGTGCCGCGTGAAACGGGCGAGCAGGATATCGGGCGAGATCACGAAGGCCTCCTCGAGCGAATCGACGGCGAGCCAGCGGGCTTCGATGCCATTGTCGCGTGTGAGCACGGTTTCGGCGATCGCACGCGAACGTCGATCGAGACGTTCGAACCATTCGGAATTGCGAAACGATGCCCCAGCAGTCGGCTTTCGTGTAGCGATGGGCAGGATTCGCGAGGCCAAGTCCCGTTACGAACATGCTGCCTCCGACCTCCGTGAATACGGCTACCGGTCCGTCGCCGCTGGGTATCAGTGTATTCCCGGACAACGCTGTCCGGTTGTTCGGCTCGAATCGCGGTTTTCCTGCGTTCACGTAGCGGCAAGCGCGTTGGTGCGGGAACCAAGACCCGTCCGAACGTCGGGCTTAGGGCGCAGACGCTGCTCAGCAGCGGGCGCGGGCGCAATCGCTAGCTTTTCGCCTGCCCGCGCACAGCGTGAATCGCCTTGGAGCGGTTGCGCGTGAATACGTAGACCGACGCCGGCGGCACGTTCCACCAGGCGAAGCCGCCGCGGCGTACGGAAAGGTCGAGTTCGGCGAGCGATTCGCGCGGAACCGGCGACTTCGGACCATACGTGAACTGAATCAGGCGGCCCTCGGGTTTGAGTGTGGAAAACGCGGCTTCGAGAATTTCCGTCTGCATGCGCTTGGACATCGACAAAAGTCCCAGGCCGCTGATGATGGCGTCGGCGGGACCGGCATCGAGAAAACCATTGCGCGCGGCGATCGATTTAAGTTCGCGCGCGTCGCCGCATTCCACGCGTACATCGGGAAAACGCGTGCGCAGGTGCTGATAGAGCGCCTCGTTGAGTTCCAGCACGAGCAGGTCGTTTGGCTCGATGCCATGGCCGAGCATCGCGCGCGTGAACACGCCAGTGCCGCCGCCGAGTTCGACGACGCGTTTCGCACCGTGCGGCAGTTCGGCGATCATTTGCCTCGCGAGCTGGCGTCCGGACGGTGACAACGACGCGATCGCAAGCGGATTTTTCAGCCACTGTCGAAAAAAGGTCCAGGCTTCGGGGGATTCGGAGCCGGCGCGTTTGCTGTCTTCGGGCCGGTTCGGCGAAGTCATGAGGCGATCCGTAGGGACGGACCGCTATCGTAGCGTTCCCACGACCGCATCGCCACAAAAACAAACCCCGCCGAGGAAGGCGGGGTTTTTGGTGCGCGACGCGGAAGGTCCGTCAGCGATGATGATGGTAGCCGTCGCCGCCGTAATAGTGGTGCCCACCGTGGTAGCCGCCATGGTATCCACCGTAGTAGCCACCGCGATAGGAATGATGGTACCGCGGCCCATAGTAATAGGCACCGCCGTATACCGGGCCATAATCGTAGTAGTAGTCGTCATACACGACCGGTGCCGGGGCGTAATACGCCGGCCCGTAGTAGACCGGACCGCCGATGCCGATGTAGCCGTGATGATGCGGACCCACGCCGATGCTCAGGCCCGGCAGATTGATGCCGATGCCGATGCCGCCGTGGGCAAACGCGGCGGGCGCCAATGCCAGACCGGCTGCCGCAGCTAAGCCCAGGACCAGTGCGCGCATGCCGCGTGTGCGGAATTTCATGGAGTGCTCCCCGAATGTTTCGATAGGCGACTTTATTGTCGCGAACGCATATTGGAGCCCAATCCCTGAATCCGTACTGACTTCACAAAACGATACAAAAATGAACCCCGCCGAGGTGCAGCGGGGTTCGAGAAAAGTTCAACTGAAATGCTTAGCAAGGCACATAGTGGCCACGGTGGTAATACCCATAACGGTCGTAGTGGCCGCGCACCCAACAGCGGCCATATCCGTACGGCTCGTAGTAGGTCGGCGCATAGCTATAGGTCGGATAGTAATCATAGTAGCCGGGGGCGTAATAGCCCGCCGCGCCGTACCAGCCATGATGATGGTGACCACCGTAATAGCCAATGCTTACACCCGGCGCGTTGACGCCGACGTCCACGTAAGTGCGGGCGAACGCGGCGGGCGCCAGCGCTAGGCCGGCGGCTGCCACGAAGCCAAGTGCCATTGCACGAATGCCACGTTTGCGGGAAATCATGATTGTCTCCAAAAAACGCGACTTTACCGTCGCAGGATCAGGGTGCCGTTTTTGGGCTGAATCGTGTCTGAAATTTCTACCCTGCGCGCGCGTTGTTCAGGCGCCGTCACGAGCCGATTGTGAACTGTTTCGCACTACTCGCGATGCTGCAATTCCCAAGAACGATGGATGCGTGGATTGCGTTCGAAATCGTATGGAACCGTTGCCGCGCTGATGTCGCGGATCGTGAATTCCGCAAGCGCGGTTTCATCGAGTTTGAAGCGGCGGAAATTGTTCGAGAACAGGATCATTCCGCCCGGGAACAAGCGCTGACCACACAGCTTCAGCAAGGCGACGTGATCGCGCTGCACGTCAAAATCCTGCGCGCGCTTGGAATTGGAGAATGTCGGCGGATCAACGAAGATCAGATCGAACATCGCCGAGTGGTTTTGCAGGTAGGCGACGGCGTCGTCGCGCACGAGCTTGTTGCGAGTCAGATCGAATCCGTTAATCGCGAGATTGCGCGCGGTCCAGTCCAGATACGTTTGCGACAGATCCACGTTCGTGGTTTCCGCCGCTCCGCCAGCCGCGGCGTAGACGCTGAACGCGCCGGTGTAGCAAAACAGGTTGAGGAAGCGTTTGCCCTTGGCCAGCCCGCGCACGCGAGCGCGCAACGGGCGGTGGTCGAGAAACAGTCCAGTGTCGAGATAATCGTGCAGGTTGACCAGAAATTTGAGGCCGCCCTCACGCACTTCGAAGAACTCCCCGCGGTGCTGCAGGCGCCCGTATTTCTCGCCGCCCTTGCCGCGCGCACGTTGCTTGAGCGCGATGCGCTCACGCGGGACATTCAACGCTTCGCCCGCGCCGCGCACGAGCTCACGCCAGCGCGTGATCGCCTTGGCTTCGTCAATGCTCGCCGGCGCGGCGTATTCCTGGATGTGCAGATGATCGGCATAGATGTCGATTGCCGCCGCGTATTCGGGCAGGTCGGCATCGTAGACGCGCCAGCATTCAATGCCTTCGCGCTCCGCGCGCTTGCGCAGATGGCGGAAATTCTTCTCGACGCGATTCTTCACCATCTGCGCGCCCGCCGACAGTGGCTTGGGTTCGGGTTTCGGCGCATCCGCCGCCGCAATCTCGAAATTCAGCAGCGTGCATTCGATCGCACCGTTGTACAGTTTGTAGCGCTTGTCGGCGCGCAGCCCGAGCGCATGACCGTGCGCCTCGTCGGCGGCGATCACACTGGCTTTCCAGCCGGGAAATTCGCCTTTGAGTTTCGCGCCGAGCAGGCGATACAACGCGATCACGTCGGCGTCCTCGCCCATGCGTTCGCCGTACGGCGGATTGGTGATCAGCAAGCCCGGCGCTGCCAGTTCGTGCGGACGATGCAGATGTTCGAGCGACTGGCGCCCAAATTGGATGAATCCCGACAGCAGCGCCTCCTGCGCATTGCGTCGTGCCTCGTTGAGCACGCTCGGATTCTCGTCGAAGCCGAAGAACGCCGGACGCGAAGCCTGCAATCCCGCCTGCGCGCGGGCGTCGGCCTCGTCGTGCAGCTTTTTCCACAATGTGCCATCGTGGCCGCGCCAACGCGTGAAGCCCCAGCGTTCGCGGCGCAAGCCCGGGGCGACATCGGCTGTCATCAGCGCCGCTTCGATCGGCAACGTGCCGGAACCGCACAGCGGATCGACAAGCCCGCCGCCGCCGGCGTAAATTGCCGGCCAGCCGGCGCGCAGCAACATCGCCGCCGCGAGGTTTTCCTTGAGCGGGGCTACTCCGGCGCCCTTGCGGTAACCGCGCTGGTGCAACGGCGGACCGGAAAGATTGATGCTGATGATCGCTTTGCCTTTGCGCAAAACCAGATTGATGCGCAGGCCCGGATGTTCCGTGTCGACGTTCGGACGCTCGCCGGTTTTGTCACGGAACGTGTCGACGATTGCATCTTTCACGCGCAGCGCCGCGTATTGGCTGTGCGTCACGCCTTGCGTGCTGCCGACGGCATCGACGGCGAAACTGGTGGCGACATCGAGCTGTTCGTCCCAGGCGATCGCGCGCGCGCCGGCGTAGAGCGCGTCGGCATCCGGCGCCTCGAACTGCGCGAGCGGCATCAGCACGCGGCTGGCCAGGCGCGACCACAAACAGGCCCGGTAGCCGGCTTCAAGTTCGCCGCGAAAATGGACACCGGCCAGGGCTTCGTGCACGTCGTCCGCGCCGAGTGTCTTCAACTCATCGACCAGCAGATATTCGAGCCCTTTCGGACACGTCGCGAAGAAATCGCGCATCAGGCGAACTGACCGAGGAACAGTCGAAACTGTTCGGCGCAGAAATCAACATGCGCGGCAAGGCGATGTTCATCGCGTACCAGCGTGATCGCGTCTCCGCGCGTGCGCGCGAACGTGATCGCATCGTCGACTGGACACAACTCGTCGTCCCAGCCGTGCACGAGCGCGGTCGGCACGTTCTTCGCGTTGAACGGGCGCGGATAACCGCTGACGAGGATCGGCAACGCGATCAGGAACAAGCCGACGCAATTGACCTGAAGCGAAGCGAATCCGGAAATGAAAGCGCCCATGCTCGAGCCGGCGAGAATCACCGGCTGCTGCGCGGGCGCCTGCGCGACCAGCCGCGCGATGCGCGTGTCGATGCGGTTGACGTCGCGCGTGGCGTCCAGATCGCGATAGTCCGGACGCACGCTGCGAAACCCGAGTGGCTCGGCGATTCTCGCCAACGCGGTGACTTTCGTCGCCTCCGGGCCGCTTTCGAGGCCATGCGAAAGAATCAGGAAGGGCTTCATCCGGTGATTATCGCATGCGACACTTCGACCATGCCGATCGACATCCCGATCCATGACTGGCCGCTGCCCTACGAATCGCGGCTCGAACCACGCGCCGCGAGCGCGATCGATCTTGTCGTCATCCACTGCACCGAATTGCCGGATTTGACGACGGCGCGCGAGTTCGGCGAGCGCGTGCACTACCCGGACAAGGGCACCGGCAACAGCGGCCACTACTACATCGACACCGACGGCAGCGTGCACCGCTTCGTCGCCGATGCGCGCGTGGCCAACCACACGCGCGGCTACAACTCGCGTTCGATCGGCATCGAGCTGTCGAACCCGGGCCGCTATCCGAGCTGGAATGACAGCAGGCATCAGCAATTCACGACGCCTTACACAAAAGAACAAATCGATGCGCTGCTCGCGCTGCTGCGGCAGCTACGCAACGAACTGCCGCATCTGCAATACATCGCCGGCCATGAAGACCTCGACAGACGGCTGGAGCCGGCCAGCGACGATCCTTCGATCATGCTGCCACGGCGACGAGACCCGGGGCCGCTGTTCCCATGGAACGAAGTCGTACCGGCGAGCGGACTGCAGCGACTGATTCCTCCGCAATAGTGGCAAGTTATACTTTCGCGAATTTCGCGGAGAAACCATGTCCAATCCCGTCGTCGGCGAACTGATCGACCTGCTGCAGCTCGAACGCCTCGAGGAAAACCTGTTCCGCGGCCAGAGCCGCGATATCGGCACCAAGTACGTGTTCGGCGGGCAGGTGCTCGGGCAGGCGCTGTCGGCGGCACAGCAGACCGTGGACCCGGCGCGCGCCGCGCACTCGCTGCACGCGTATTTCCTGCGCGCCGGCGACATCGAGGCGCCGATCGTCTACAACGTCGAGCGCACGCGCGACGGCGGCAGTTTTTCGGTGCGCCGCGTCGTGGCGATCCAGCATGGCGAGCCGATCTTCAATTGCAGCGTGTCGTTCCAGGTCGAGCAATCCGGCATCGAGCACGCCGCATCGATGCCGACCGTGCCGTTGCCGGACGATTTGCCGCCGCGCCAGCCGCTGCCGCCGGAGATGCTCGCCAAGTTGCCGACCAAGCTGCAACGCTGGTTCGGTCGCAACGCGCCGTTCGAGATGCGCTTCGTCGAGGCCGCCGATGTGGCGCAGCCCTCGCGGCGTGCGCCGTTGCAGCACACCTGGTTTCGCCTGGCCGGCCGCATCGCCGACACGCCGTCGCTGCATCGCGCGATGCTCGCCTATGCGTCGGATTTCAACCTCATCACCACCGCGCTGCTGCCGCATGGATTGTCGATGATCGGCAACTACGCCAGCTTGCGCATGGCCAGTCTTGATCACGGCATGTGGTTCCATCGCCCGTTTCGGGCCGACGAATGGCTGCTCTACGCTTGCGACAGCCCCAGCGCACAAGGCGCACGTGCGCTCGCGCGCGGGCAGGTGTTCAGCACAGATGGACGCCTCGTCGCATCGACGATTCAGGAAGGCATGATCCGCGTGGTCGAAGCCGGGTCGGCGCCGTGAGGCAGATATACACCTCGGCGCGTGTGGAAAATGTCGATCGCGTCGTCGCGCTGCTCGCTGAAGCCGGCATCGAGACCAGCGTGACCAACCGCCGCGCCTGGGCCGGACACGATTTCAAAGGCCCGAGCTATGCGTCGCGCCCCGATCCGAGCACCTGGCCGCAGGTGTGGGTGGTCAAGGCCGAGGACCAGCCGCGTGCGCGTGCGCTACTGCGCGAGATCGGCATCGAACCGGCGACGCGGTTCGCCGACGAGTTGCAACGTTCGCGTACTGCGCCGGCCGCCGGCGACCGGCATGGTGCACTGGCGTGGAAGCTGCGCATCGGCTTGCTCGCGATCATCGCCTTGATGATCGTGCTGCATCTGATCGGTGTGTTATGACGGATCGCGGCAGAACGGCGTTTTTGTTCGATCTGGACGGCACGCTCGTCGACAGCGTCTACCAGCACGTGCTCGCCTGGAAAGAAGCGCTCGATGCGGAAGGCATCGAGCTCGCGGTCTGGCGCATCCATCGCAAGATCGGCATGAGCGGCGGCCTGTTTACCCACATCCTGCTGCGCGAAACCGGCATCGAGATCACGCCGGGCCGCGTGGAGCGCCTGAGCAACGCGCACGCGGCCGCGTTCGTGCGCATGGCCGGCAGCGTACGGCCGCTGCCCGGTGCGCGCGAACTGCTCGCCTACCTGGACAGCGAACGCATGCCCTGGGCGATCGCTACGAGCGGACGCATGGAAACCGCCGCGCACAATCTGAGCGCGCTCGGCGTGGATCCGGCCCGGGTGCCGGTGGTGACGCGCGACCAGGTACGCCATGCCAAACCCGATCCGGACCTGTTCCTGACCGCCGCCGAGCGCCTCGGCGTGGACATCCGCCACGCGCTCGTGCTCGGCGACAGCATCTGGGACATGATCGCCGCCCAGCGCGCCCGCGCACTCGGCGTGGGTTTGCTTTCGGGCGGCTACGGCGAAGACGAACTCGCGCGCGCCGGCGCGTTCCGCGTTTACGCCGATCCGGCCGATCTGCTCAAGCGCATCGATGAAGTCGCCGCCCGAGGTTGACTTAGCTTCCCGTAAGCCGGATCGGAGTACGATCGGCGTCATGAAATCGGAAGTCGTCCGCCTGTTCCAGACGCTGCCGCACGCCTGCGGCTATTTCGCGGAACGCACCGCCCAGAATCTGGTCATCGACCCGGCCGCGCCGCAACTCGGGCAGATCTACGAATCGGCGCTGGCCAAGGGCTATCGTCGCGCCGGTGGACACGTCTATCGCCCGCACTGTCGCGGTTGCCGCGCCTGCATCGCCGCGCGGATTCCGGTCGCGCCATTCCGTCCGGACCGCAGCCAACGCCGCTGCATCGAACGCAATCGCGACCTGCAACTCATCCTCGCCGCGGCGCAATTCAACGAGGAATACTTCACGCTCTACCGACGCTATTTGAGCGCGCGCCACGCCGGCGGCGGCATGGACGACCCGGACATCGAGGATTTCGAGCGCTTCCTGTACACGCCGTGGAGCCCGACGAAGTTTCTCGAGCTGCGCCGGGATCGCCAGCTGCTCGGCGTCGCCGTGACGGATTTCGCGCCGAACGGATTATCGGCCGTGTATACTTTTTTCGATCCCGCCGAGTCGGCGCGCGGCTTGGGCACCTATGCGATCTTGCGCCAGATCGAACTCGCACGCGAACGCGCGCTGCCGCACGTGTACCTGGGTTTTTGGATCGAGAACCATCCGAAGATGGGCTACAAGGCGCGCTTCAAGCCGCTGGAGCTACTTGGGGCGGACGGCTGGAATGCTCTCGCGGCCTGACTCACCGTTCGCGTTGGCGCTGCGGCGGACGGACCGGCTCACTTGCTGCCGAATCCGAAACCGCGATCGTTGTGTACGGATACGATCAGCTTGATGAATTGACTCGGCAACATCAACTCCGCGTCGATCTCGTTGCCGTGCTGATCCTGACCGGGCACGGTGAGCTGAAAGAATGCACCGGCCGTGTCGACTTCCGAGCACACGATGTGCGGGCCGACGGACGCCTCGGTGACGTACGGGTGTATTACGGCGCCCAGCGTTTCGATGGCTTGCGGAAACAGGAACACCGCGTAGCTGGTCGGTTCGGTTTTCATGGACGTTCCTTCACAGTTCGATGCGCAACAACGCCGCCGCGCGGCGCGCCTTCGCACGTGCCTTCACGATATCGGCGTCGCGCGCCAACGTCACTGCCAGGCGCCGCTTGCCGGATACTTCGGGTTTGCCGAACAGGCGCAGCATCGTGTCGGGTTCGGCCAACGCTTCGGCAACGCCGTGGTAGCGCGGCCGATTGCCTTTGCCCTCCGCGAGCACCGCGCATGAGGCGCTCGGGCCCAGTTGGCGGATCAGCGGAATAGGAAGCCCGAGAATTGCGCGCACATGCAACGCGAATTGGGACAATTCCTGCGAGATCAGCGTGACCAGTCCGGTATCGTGCGGACGCGGGCTCACCTCGGAGAAGATCACCTCCTCGCCGCGCACGAACAGTTCCACGCCGAACACGCCGGCGCCACCGAGGGCATCGGTGATCGCACGTGCAATCGCTTCGGCGCGCATACGTGCGGCCTCGGACATCGTTTGCGGCTGCCATGATTCGCGGTAATCGCCGTCGATCTGCAGGTGACCGATCGGCGCGCAGAAGCTCGTGCCGTCGCGATGACGCACCGTCAGCAGCGTGATTTCGTAGTCGAACGCCACGAAACCTTCGACGATCACGCGCCCCCGGCCGGCACGGCCGCCGTGTTGCGCGTAGTCCCAGGCCTTGTCGATATCGACCTGCGTCTTGACCGTACTCTGGCCCTTGCCCGACGAACTCATCACCGGCTTGACCACGCACGGCAAGCCGAGTGCGGCGATGGCCGCTTCATATTCCTCGCGCGTGTCGCAGAAACGATAGGGCGACGTCGGCAGTTTCAGTTCTTCCGCGGCAAGACGACGGATCCCTTCCCGATCCATCGTCAGGCGCGTGGCGCGCGCAGTCGGGATCACGCGCACGCCTTCGCGTTCGAGTTCCAGCAAGGTTGGCGTGTGAATCGCTTCGATCTCGGGAACGACGAGATCGGGTTTTTCCTGCTCGATCAGCCGGCGTAGCGCGGCGCCGTCGAGCATGTCGATCACGTGGCTGCGATGCGCGACCTGCATCGCCGGCGCGTTCGCATAGCGATCGACCGCGATCACTTCCACGGCAAACCGCTGCGCCTCGATCGCTACCTCCTTGCCGAGTTCGCCGGAGCCAAGCAGCATCAGGCGTTTAGCCGTATCCGTGTACGGCGTGCCGAACGGTTTCATTGCGCGAACGTCCAAGCTACAGGGCCGCGCATTGTATCCGCTATGCTTGCGTTTCGTTTTCGAACATCAGGATCTGCCGTGCGTTTTCTTGCCTTGCTCTGCCTGCTTCCGCTGTGCGCCGCCGCGGCACCCAGCGACGACATCTGGATGAGCGTGCAGCTCGACGGCCGCAAGATCGGCCGGATGCATACGATCCGCCAGGAACGCGGCGACCGTGTCATCACGACGCAGGAGCTCGACGTGGAACTGGAGCGGGCCGGCACGAAAATGAAATTGTCCACGCGCGAGATCGACACCGAAACCCGCGACGGCAAGCCGCTCGCGTTCGAGTCGCGCACGCTCGCCTCCGGCAGCGCCAATTCGCTGCGCGGACACGTGCGCGACGACGGTAAATTCGCGATCGATGCCGAAGTCGGGGGCGCCCGGCAATCGCGCGTGATCGATTGGCCCAAAAATGCGCTGCTCGCCGAGGGAATGCGTCTGGCCGAGGCGCACAGCGGATTCGTTCCGGGAGCGCATTTCATCGTAACGGCGTTCCAGGCCGAGACTCTGGACGCGCTGGAAGTGGAATCCACGGTCGGCAAGCGCGAGAAGGTCGACCTGCCCGACGGCGCGCGCGAGTTGATGCGGGTCGATCAGGTTCTGCATCTGCCCGATGCGCCCGCGCGCAGCACCAGCTGGATCGATGCCGACGAAAACGTGCGCAAGCTCACGCTGCCCTTGCTTGGTTATGAGCTGACGATGCTCGCGTGCTCGCGCGAGTGCGCGCAGGCGGCGAACCAATCCGCCGATATTCTTTCGCATGCCATGGCCTCGGCACCCGAGCCGCTCACCGCCGAAGAGCTTCGCGACGGAATCGTGCTCAGCGTCAGTGCGCTCGACGGCGGCGCGCCGCTGCGTTTCGCCACGACCGACGAACAACGGGTCGCGGCAACGGAAAAAGGTTTCGAACTGCGCATTGCGCCGCTCTCCGCCGCCGCTTTGAATGGCGCCGAGCCACCGCCGACGCCAGCCGATTTGCAGCGCAACGATTGGCTGCAGAGCGACGCACCCGAAATCCGCAAGCTCGCGCGCGAGGGTTCCGCTGATGCGCGTACGCCGCGCGAGCAGATGCAGAATCTCGAGCGATTCGTGCGGGGCTACATCCGCACGAAGAATCTCAGCGTCGGCTACGCCTCGGCGCTGGAAGTGGCGAAAAATCCGGAAGGCGACTGTACGGAGCACGCCGTGTTGCTCGCCGCGCTCGGGCGCGCGCTCGGCATCCCGACGCGTGTGGCCAATGGCCTTGCCTACACCGATCATTACGCCGGTGCCGAGCATGTGTTCGTGCCGCACGCGTGGGCGCAAGCCTGGATCGGCGGCCGCTGGCAGAGTTTCGACGCGGCACTGTTCGGCTTCGATGCCGGCCACATCGCGCTTTCGGTCGGCGATGGCGACCCGTGGCGTTTCTACTCCGGCTTCGACACGCTCGGACGCATGCGCATCGATGTGGTCAAGGCACTGGCGCCGCACTGACGAGTGGCGGGTGCATCCGCCGCACGACCCGAACTGAAAACCCTCGTCCCAAGGACCGCCGCGTTTGCGCACGGCGGGACGCATCGTCTTTTCGCAAAAGGCAAGCGTCCGCCGCTGTCAATCCTTACAGTCGGCGCGAAACTTGTTTGACTGCACAATGGCTCGGCTTTCGCTCGATTCTGCACGCCTTTGAACTGAACGAAAAACAAACTGGCTGGAGGATTTATGGGGAAGGAAGACGAGGGCTTCGCGCCTGCGCATTTGGCCAGCCGTATGCGCGAACGAGCTGCCGCGCCGGCGGCAGAAACGTTGACGTGGCATACGCCGGTGCGATTCGACCCTGGGCTGATCAGAAAGCTGCTCGATCAACACGACGCGCTGGACACGCGGATTGCCGAGCTGCCCAGCCGCTTCCGCCGCGATCGCGAAGACGCGTGGAGTGCTGCACAGGCCTGTGCCGGGCACCTGCATGAAGTGCGTCGGCAGGAGGCGCTGTGGGTGTATCCGGTCATCGCCCATGGCTTGGACGATAACGCCGTCGCGCGCCGGCAATTGCTGAGCCTGCGCTTTGTCATGAATGGCCTTGCGCGACGCGCGCTGCGTGGACTCGAGGAGCTCGCGCATGCGGTGCGCCAGCTCAGGGACATCGGCGCTCCGGTCACCGCTGTCGCCCGCGCTATCGCCGAATACAGGCAGCGCAACGAATCCGAGCTCTACACGCTGTACAGCCTGATGGATCCGCGCCAGTTGCCAGGGCACGTCGCGACCGGGTTGTCCGCGCGAAAGTAGTTCGCATCGAGGATTCGCTTCCGTCGCCAGCGCCCGGTGCGTCACGCGCCGATCGTTTGCCATGCCCTGTTGATTTTATGATATCGTTTTGATATCATGTTTCCGGCATTCACTCCACTGGAGATTTTCCGTGAACGAACGTCAATACTCGGCCCCGTCAGGTATTCCTGCGCTGATCGGCATCATCGTTCTGTTACTGGCCAATGGCGCATGGTTCGTGCGTTCCATCCAGACACAATCCGTTGCCTCGATTCTGGTCGCTATCCTGTTCGGCATCGTCCTGCTGGTCTGCCTCGGCGGCTTTTTCACGGTCGCCCCGAACGAAGGCAAGGTGCTGCAGTTCTTTGGCCGCTATGTCGGCACGGTGCGCGACGCAGGGCCGCGCTGGACCAACCCGTTCTACAGCAAACGCGGCGTGTCCTTGCGCGTGCGCAATTTCGAATCGAGCAAACTCAAGGTCAACGATCTGGATGGCAACCCGATCGAGATCGCCGCCGTGGTGGTCTGGCAGGTGGTCGATACCGCAGAAGCGCTGTTTCAGGTAAACGATTACGAGGACTTCGTCCATATCCAGAGCGAATCCGCTCTGCGCGCGATGGCGACGAGCTATCCGTACGATTCGCACGACACCGGCGCGCTGTCGCTGCGCAGTCACGGCAAGGAAATTTCCGATCATCTGCAGAAGGAAATCCAGGAGCGCCTGGCCAAGGCCGGCGTCGACGTCGTCGAAGCGCGCATCACGCATCTCGCATTCGCACCCGAAATCGCCCAGGCGATGCTGCAACGTCAGCAGGCCAGCGCGATCATCGCCGCGCGCACGCGCATCGTCGAAGGCGCGGTTTCGATGGTCGGCATGGCGCTGGAACAACTCAAGGCACGCGGCGTCGTCGAATTGGACGAAGAGCGCAAGGCAGCGATGGTCTCGAACCTGCTCGTCGTGCTCTGCGGTGAACGCGGCACGCAGCCGATCGTCAACACCGGCACGTTGTATACCGGCTGAGGAGCGACCATGTACACGCACGATATCGACCCGCGAAAACCCTGGTTTCGCGCCAAGAAATACGGTTGGGGCTGGGGTGCGCCACTGACGTGGCAAGGCTGGCTGGTGCTCGGCATCTATTGTGCGCTCGTCGTCGCCGGCTCGCTGCAGTTCGCGAGTACGCACGACAAGTCGCTGATCCTCTATTTCTGGTTATTGACGCTGCTGTTGACCGCAATCTGCTGGCTGACCGGCGAGCGGCCACGCTGGCGCTGGGGCGACAAGGACTGATGGCCGCACAGAAAAAAGCCTATCCGCTGCGCATCTCGGGCGACGTGCTCGACGCGTCCAGCGCTGGGCCGAAGAGTTGCGTGCTCTGCGGCGAACGCGGCACGCGGCAGATCTTCAACACCGGCACGCTGCATAACCAACGGAGAATTCCATGGTCATTACTACGATCCTCGTAATCATCATTGCCGGCGTCGCGTCGGCCGCTGCCATGTCGCGACGCCGCGGCCGCGACTGAAAAAGAGCATGGCCGCAGAGAAAAAAGCCTACCCGCTGCGCATCTCGGGCGACGTGCTCGACGCCGTCCAGCGCTGGGCCGAAGACGAGTTGCGCAGCGTCAACGCGCAGATCGAATATGTGCTGCGCGAGGCGCTGCGCAAGGCGGGGCGGATCAAGGACACCGGCGCAGCACGCCAACGTGAAGAATAGGAGTCGAAAATGGCCAAACTCGGAAACTATCTGATCCTCAGCGCGACGGTATTCGCCGTGGTCGCTATCGCACACCTGATTCGCGCGATCCAGCGCTGGCCGATCCTGATCGGGCCATGGAGCGTACCCGTGGAATTGTCGTGGCTTGCCGCGATCGTCGCCGGCGCGCTGAGCTTGTGGGCGGTCCTGCTATTGCGCGACCGTAATGGCTGAAGATACCCCTGCGCCGCCGGCGCGCAGCGCCGACACGCGCGCGTGCATCGCGCAGTCGCATGCGCTCGGCGTGCCGCGCGACTACGCGCGCCAGCGCAAGCTCACGCGCGTGCGCGAACCTGCGCGGCTCGTATTCATCGGCTACGACACCCGGCAACGTGCGCAATGGCTTGGTCCGCGCGCCGCGCGTGCGTGGACGCGCATGCGCGAAGCGGCCGCGCAGGATGGCGTGCCGTTGCAGATCGTATCGGCATTCCGCAGCGTCGAATATCAACTCGGGATTCTGCAACGCAAGCTCGATCGCGGCCAGTCGATTGCCGAAATCCTGCGCGTCAGCGCCGCGCCGGGCTACAGCGAGCACCACTCCGGCCGCGCGCTCGACATCACCACGCCGGGCTTCGCTACGCTCGAAGAGGAATTCGAAAAGTCGCCGGCGTTTGCGTGGCTGAAGAAAAATGCGCGGCGTTTCGGCTTTCGCCTGAGTTACCCGCGGCGCAATCCACACGGGATTGCGTACGAACCCTGGCACTGGTGCTTCGACGCCAAGCCGACGCGCGCCTGAGCGCGCGTCGGCTGTTTTATCACGGCTGGAAATGCAGCGTCGTCTCGGCGCCCGGCGTTGCCGAACCATTACCGACGTACAGCGGATGATAGTTGCCGGTCAGCCATAGCGGCAGCTGGTCGATGTAATGCGGGTCGCCGATCACGGCGCTGTTGCCGCCCGGGATCACTTCCACGGCAGTGATCGGTGTGTCCATCTGTCCGACGAAGCGGCGGCCCGGCGCGGTTTCGCCGCTAAACATGAAATCGTTGACGCCGCTGACGCGCAGGCGATGGCCGCCCGGATTCACGGTCTCATAAGCACTGTCGCGCGCAAGACCGGGCAGACCGACGCCCAGATCGTGGAACGGATACGGATTCGCTCCCGGAATATTGAACGGCCCACCCAGCGGATGTTCGAACACCACGCGGTGCAGCGCACCCCAGTGATACGTCGATTGATCAGTGGAGTTGCCGAATGCGGGCGCGAACGCGTCGCTCGATAACTGATCGAGGCCATCCTTCAGGCTCTTGAGCAGTACGTAGGCGACGGCCGACTGCGCGTCGGGTGCATCCGGAACGTTGAAGAAATTGATGCCGGAAGCGCCGTGTCCGCCCAGCACCGGGAACGCATCGAGCAGGAACTTGAGCGAGCGATAAGCAACGTCGTCGTTCGGCAGGTAATCGCCAAGACCGTACGCCGTCAGCGTGCCGTCGACGACGTTCTTGATGGCGTTGCTGCGGAACATGAAGAACTCGGTGGCTGCGACGCTGTGATCGAGCTGTGCTTGCGTCGGCGTTTTCGGCGCGAACGGGACGTCGCCCGGATCGAAGCCCTGCGCCAATCCCGTCGGCGTGGACAAATCGAAGCTCCAGGTCACCAGGCGTCCCATCGCTTCGGCCACCTGTGGATCGGCCGCCAGCGCGGCGAGCGGAGCCCAGGCCCCGCTTTGACGAGCGTTGTTCCACGCGCCCATCAGATACGGCAACAGCAAAGCGGCGTCCTGCGGCTCGTTGTCGAGCTGCACGGCCTGGATGTCGGCCATCGTCGCCTTGTGTCCGGAGTTGACCATTCCGTACAGCAAACGATCGATGCGCCCGATGCGATACGCGTCATAGGCGTAATTCAAATAGTAGATACCGCCGTTCGGCCGCGCCTGATTGAACGGGTTGTTGTCGAGCGTGACACCGATCGGATCGTTGTTTGCGTTGGCCAGATAGCCGCTGTCCGGATTGATCGCGTGCGGCATTTCCGAGGCGGGCATGATTTCAAACGGCACAGCCTGGTTCGGCTGCGGATTCTGCACCGGCAGCCAGTCGTTGTGCGCGCTCGTGAGGTTGCCATTGGCATCGGCAACGACATTGGCACCGTTGCGGATGAAGAACGGCGGCGAGCCGATATAGCCGCCGGTGTTCTGCAGATCGTCGCGGATCGGATTCTCGGCGCTGGTGAAATAGCCGATGTTTCCGGCGGTATCCGCATAGATGAAATTCTGCGAACCGACGTCGAAGAACGTCAGCGCGTTCTGGAACTCGGTGATGTTCTGCGCGCGGTTGATCTGCTTGAACGCTTTCAGCTCGAACGTCGCGCCCCAGCCGGTGTAGGCAATCGACAGCCCGCACGCGTACGCCGGCGGAATGCTGTTCTGCCCTGTCAGGGCACAGCTTCCGGGCGAACCGATCTGCACGACCGGGCCGTTGTTGCGGCGCGGGACCGTGATCGTCACCGCACCGTTCGTGTAGCCGATCGAATTGACGCGCACGATCTGGTCCGCGGCGCCCTGCACCATCGCGTTGACGTAGTAGCTCTGGAACGTCCAGTCCACCGGTTCGGCGACGCCATCGTGCACGATCGCGGTCGGCAGGCCGTAGTTGTTGACGAGGAATGTTTCCAGATAGGTATCGGTGACGTCCATCGGATTGACCGTGCTGCCCCAGCACAGGTTCGTGTTGCAGCCCTGGATGATGCCCGGCGTGCCCGGCACGCTGACACCGGTGGCATTGAGACCGTCACTGGAAATCACGTGCATTTCCATGAAGATCGGCGGCAGCGCCAATGTCAGGTGTGGATCGTTCGCAATCAGCGGTTTGCCCGACGCGGTGGCGCGCCCGCTCACGGCAAATTCGTTGCTGCCGCCGCGGCCAAGGCGCGGACGCAGAGTCGGCGCGATGAATGGATTGCCGGCGATCTCCTCGCGATATTGTTTGGCGAGCGCCAGCGCCTGCGGATCGATGCTGATCGTGTTCGCGGGCGCGTTGAACGACGGTGCCGCGTAGCCCGCGCTTTGCGTGCTGGCGGCGCCCGTCGGCGTGAAGCCGAGCAGCGTGACGCGGCCATCGGGCGGCGCGATGCGATGCGTATCGACGAAGAACAATTTCTGCGGGTCGACCTGCGCCGCCGCCGCCGCTTGCGCATAGGCGCCGTAGTCGATCGTGTTCTGGATGTCCAGGTCAAAGGACAGCTGGAACGCCAGCCCCTTGCCGACCGTGATCGAGTCCACCGGCGACCACGGCTGCGCATGCGTGATCTGCAGCGGTGCGTATTCCGGCGGCAGCTGGCTCGTCTGCAACCAGAAATTCACGCCATCGGTGTAGGCTTTGAGCCAGCCTTTGGTATCGTCGTCCAGTGCCTGCCACGTCGCCCACGCGGCGCGGCGCAAGCCGAGCGTGCGCGTCTGCACATCGCTCGCCAGCGCGGCTTGTCCGACCAACTCGGCGAGTGTGCCGCTCGCTGCGCGCCGGTCGAAATCCATCTCGAAGAAACGCGCCTTGGCTTGTGCGTAGCCCTGCAGGAAAGCGACGTCGTTGCCGTTCGCGGCCTGCACCGTCGGCATGCCGAGCGCATCGTAGGTGATCGTGCCCGGACCGGTCATGCCGGGCGCGGTGATCGTGTCGGCTGCCGCCGGCAGCGCCGCAAAAATGGAAAAATATAAAATTACACGACCGATGCGGCCGTGACTGCGATGCATCGCGGACATGTTCCCCTCCCGGTGAAGAAACGAACGGACGTTTGAAGGATTATGCGCCCGTCGCGTGACAATTCGCTTGCGGCGGTGCACCACGATGCTCTTGTTGGTGTGTCAGGTCCGCTTCTCGCGAAAAAAAGCCGCACCCAGCAGCACCCACCCGGCGATCAGCGCCAATCCGCCGAGCGGCGTGATCGCCCCGACCCACTTCGGCGCGCCGAGCGCCAGCGAATACAGGCTGCCGCTGAAAATCGCCGTGCCGGCCACAAACAATATTCCACTTGCACGCCACGCGCCCGATCCGTGCGCAGGTGCGAGCGCACACAGGCCGAGCAGCGCGAGCGTGTGCCAGAACTGGTATTGGACGGCGATGTGCCAGACGCGCAAGGCGGTCTCGTCGAGCCGGCCTTGCAGCGCGTGCGCGCCGAACGCACCGAGGGCGACGGCGCTGGCGCCGAGCGCGGCCGCGGCAATGCCGAAGCCGCGCCTGGCGGACATTACGGTTTCTTCTTCGGCGCCGGCGTCTTGGCGTCGGCCTTTTTCTGCTCGATCGGCTTGAGCATGTCGTCCATCGATTTGCTCATGTCGGCGAACTTATAGCTCGGCAAAGCGAAGGTCCAGCCGGTGAATGTCTTGTTCAAGGTTTCGATTTCCTTGTTCAAGGCGTCGAGCTTTTCGGCGCGGTCCTTCGCAGCGTCGCTCACCGCGAGCGGCTTGGGAACTTCGCTTGCCGCTTTGGCATTGGCTTCGGCTTCCTTGCCGGTCGTGGACTTTTCCTCTGCCACTTTCTTGCCCGCTGCAACCACCGCGCTATCGTAGTCGGCGCGCGCCTTGGCCTGCTCCTTGTCGATATCGGCATTCGCGGCGGCACTGTCCAGGTGCGCGGCGAATTGCGCGTAATCCTTGCCGTCCTTGTCCCACGCCGTGACGTCGATGACGAGACCGTCGAATGCGGCATATTGCGCTTTGTGGACTTTTTCCGGCGGCGCCATGTCCTTGGCCGGGAACGCATCGTCGGCGCGCAGGTTGGCGAGCACCGAACCGAGGCTGTTGGCGACGAAATCGGAGCTGACTTCACGGCCTGCCGGCACGTCGTTCACCTTGAAATTCGTGTCGCTGCGCTGGTCCTTGGAGACTTTGAGCACCTTGCCATCGGTATTCGTCAGCGTGACCGATTGCAGACGCGTCGCCGCGATGTCGGTCAGGTCGCGCTTTTCCCAATCCGCGGTGTTCTTGGCGACCTGCAGATTGCCGTTGGCGAGCCAGCTCTGCGGATCGCCGGCGCGACGCACGAACGTGCCACCGCCACCGCCGCCATTGAAGTTGCCGATGATCAGCTTGAGCGGTTTTTCCAGCCCGGCGATCTCGACTTGGACACCTTTTGCATCCTTGGCCGAAACGTCGTCGACGCCGAGATCCGCATACCGTTTGTCATTCGAGGTCTTCTGCTCGATCAGCGTGGCCTGGTCCAGCTTGATCAGGAACTCGCGGATCTTGGCGACATCGGCCGGGTAGTTCGCCTTCTCGGCGACCGTCCAGCCATCCGCGCCGCGCTTGAGCGTGGCGAGCACCTTGTTGTCGGCGCCGGTCAGCGTGATCGCGCTGACGTCGTTGACGTGGCCGTGCAATTCCGGCAGCACGCGCTGCGCCTGTGCCGTCGTGTCGCTCTGCGGTTTCTTTGACGAATAGATGAGCACCGCCGCGAGCAAGGCGATGACCGCGGCGCCGATGAGAGCATAGAGGGTCTTGGTATTCATGGCTCGTCCTCAGGCAGTGCGGCGGCGTTTGAAGAATGCGAACGCCAACGCCGCCAGCGTGATCAGGATCGGCATCAGGCCGATGTTGAGGAACTTCAGGCGCGCACCGAGCGCATCGATGTTCTCGTCGAGGCTGTGGCGAACCTGGCGCAACTGCTTGCGGATCAGCACTTTCTGGTCCACGAACTTCGTCAGCTCGGCTTGCTGCTCGGGCGAGAGGATCATCTCGCTGCCCTTGCTCTTGCCGCTCTGCAGCTCGCTGAGCTTGCGTTCGGTGTCGCTGAGTTGCTGTTGCAGTTCGTGTTCCTTGTCGCGGAAACTTTCCTCGGCGCTGCGCTTCATGTCCTCGACGACCGTGAACGGTCGCTGCGACGTGGCACGCCCGCGGATCGAGATCAGGTCGGACGAACCGGTGAGGTTGTCGACGGCGTTGATGAAGAAATCGCCGTTATTGGCAAACGCGTTCATGATCTTCTGACCGAAGAACGGCTGCACCTGCACCCACAGACGGTCGGTGAGAATGTCGGTGTCGGCAACCAGCAGGATGACGTTGTCGGCCTTGGTTTCGGCGAGGTGCTCGGCTTCCTTGCGGTCCGGGAACGCGCTGGCAAACTTGCCTTCCAGGCGGCCGGCGATCACGTAGTGTTCCTTCGTCGGCGTGTAGCCGGCGAGCAGCTGGCTCGGATCGGGCAGGAATTTCACGCGCTCGGTCGGCACCGTCATCGCATCGTCGCTGGTCTGGATCAGCGGCGTGAGTTTCGCTTTCGCATCCTTGGCCAGCGCGAAATAACCGGCGCTCGAAATATTGATCGTGTCGAGGTTCGCCGTGGTCACGTCGCCGGAATTGAGGTCGGTCTTGCGGAAACCCAGAATCGCCGGATCGGCCACCGGTGGCGCGCCCTGCTGCACGGTGATCTGCAGCGCATGCTTGCGGTCGAGCACGATCTTGTGCGGGTCGTATTCGATGCCCCAGGCCTTGAACAGCTGCGGCAGGTCGGAGGATTTGTCCGCCATCATCGCCGCTTGCGGATTGCCGGGGTCGGCGCCGGATTCATCGCTTTCGGCTTCCGGATCGACGAACACGAGCAAATGGCCGCCGCGCATCACAAACTGGTCGATCGCATACAGCGCGTCGTCTGACAATTTCTTCGGATGCACGAGCGCGAGCGTATCGATATCCTTGTCGATCGACTTGATCGACGCGGCGTTGAGCGTACGCACGTCGAACATCTGCGTCAGCTGCTGGTCGATCGCCCAGGCATCCTTCATCGCGCGCGTCTGCGGATCGAAACTCTGCGCGATCGGCAGGCTCGAAATCATGCCGACGATCGTCTTCTTCGTCTGCGTGAGCTCGTGGATGAGCTTGGCGATGTCGTACTCGAGGAACGCTTCCTTGTTCGGCTGCAGGAATGGAATCACCGACTTGCCATTGGTCGAGTTCGTGCCGGCCAGCCCCAGAAAGAGCTTCTCGCCGTTTTGCCCGGCCGGTACGGCCTGCAAGCCGTAGCCGGTGGCGCGGTCTTCGTCTTCGGAATACGGCTGCGGATCGATCACCTCGAGCTTGAGCTTGCCGCCGGCGCGCGCCGACATTTCCTCGAGCATTTCGCGCACGCGCTGCGCATAAACGCGCAACTGCGGCAGCTCCTGCGCGCCTTTGTCCGAGTAGAACAGGTACAAATGAATCGGCTCGTCGATCGAGGAAAGTATATTTTTGGTACCTTGCGACAACGTATACAAATGGCTGCTGGTCAGGTCCAGACGCGCGCCGCGGAACAGCGTGTTGCAGATCAGGACCACGGCCACGAACAGCACGGCGAGCACGGCCAGAGCGCCGCCGGTGAGGAGTTTGCGGTTGCCAGTCATAAGTCAGTCGGCCTTTTTCAGATCGATCACGACGGCGCTGGCGTACAGCCAGAACGCGATCGTCAACAGGAAATAAACGAGGTCGCGCAAATCGATGACGCCCTTGCTGATCGCGGTGAAATGCGTCATGAAGCTCAGACCCGAAATCGCGTCGACCAGCCCTTGCGGCGCCCAGGCGCTGAAGAAATTCAGCACGAGCGGGAACCCCGCCAGCAGGAACAGGAAGCACACCACCGCGGTGAGGATGAACGCGATCACCTGATTGCGCGTGCACGCCGACAGGCACGAACCGATCGCGAGGAATGCACCGGCCATGAGAAAACTGCCGATATAGCTGGCGAAGATCACGCCGTTGTCGGGTGATCCCAGGTAGTTCACCGTGATCCAGACCGGGAACGTCAGCACCAGCGCAATGCCGATGAATGCCCAGGCGGCAAGGAACTTGCCGACGACGGCCTGCCACATCGTGATCGGCAGCGTCATCAGCAGTTCGATCGTGCCGCTCTTGCGTTCTTCCGACCACAGGCGCATGCCGACCGCCGGCACGAGGAACAGGTACAGCCACGGATGGAAGTCGAAGAACGGCAACAGGTCGGCCTGGCCGCGCTCGTAGAAGTTGCCGATGTAGAACGTGAACGTGCCGGCGAGCACGAGGAAGATGACGATGAACACGTAGGCGACCGGCGTAGCGAAGTAGCTGGCCAGCTCGCGTTTGAATACGGTGCGGATCGGATTCATCACGCGGCCTCCTTGGCAGTGCCTTGGGTGATCGTGCGGAACACCTCGTCCAGGCGCCCGCTTTCCAGCTGCACTTCGCTGACCGCAATGCCTTGCGTCTTGAGCAGTTCGCTGATCGGCGCGAATATCTCCTTGCCCGGTTTCGGGAACGCCGTGATGCGGTGATCCTGCGGATCGATTTCCACAGCGGCGACATCGGCCACGCGTGACAGCGCTTCTTTCGCCGCGGCGACGTTCGCCGCCGTCAACGACACGGCCTGGTGATACCGCGAACGCGCCTCGAGTTCGGCTGGCGACGCGTCGGCGAGGATCTTTCCTTTCGCGATGATGATCGCGCGGCTGCACACGGCATGCACCTCCTCGAGAATGTGCGTGGACACGACGATGGTCTTGTCCTTGGCCATCGCGTTGATCAGCGCGCGCACTTCGTGCTTCTGGTTCGGATCGAGGCCGTCGGTCGGCTCGTCGAGGATCAGCACCTGCGGATCGTGGACGATCGCCTGCGCGAGTCCGACGCGGCGCTTGAACCCTTTCGACAGCGTTTCGATCGGCTGCTCGAGCACGCCATTCAAATGCAGGCGCTCGATCACGTCATCGAGCCGCTGCGTGCGCAATGCACCGGCGAGCCCGCGCACGTCGGCGACGAAACCGAGGAACTGGCGCGGGGTCATTTCGCCATAGCTCGGTGCGCCTTCCGGCAGGTAGCCGATCACGCGCTTGGCGGCAAGTGCGTCGTCGACGACGTCGTGTCCGCAAACCGTCGCGCTGCCCGAAGTCGGCGCGAGGAAGCCCGCAATCATTTTCATCGTCGTGGATTTTCCGGCGCCGTTGGGGCCGAGAAAGCCGAGCACGCGGCCCGGTTCGAGTTTGAAGGAGATGCCGTCGACGGCCGTCAGATCGCCGTAACGTTTGCTCAGTTGCCGGGTTTCAATCATGTTTCCATTTCCATCGGTTGCGCCGCGCGCGCGGCTGATTTCAAATCAAGATTTCCCCAGGCGCTGCGAAAACGCGGGCGCCGGGCAAAATACCGCAAGATTGCGAAAAAGTTCCCCGCCGGGCCGGCGTACCGACCCGCACGGCATCGCCGAAAATTGCTCCTGCATTTCCGACATGGATGTGGGAAGTGCCCGCTGGTGCCGGGAGCACCAGCGGGCCGGCATACCGGCCATCCATGGCATCGCCGAAAATTGCTCCTGCATTTTCCGCATACCGGCCATCCATGGCATCGCCGAAAATTGCTCCTGCATTTTCCGCATACCGGCCATCCATGGCATCGCCGAAAATTGCTCCTGCATTTTCGGCATACCGGCCATCCATGGCCATAAAACGAAAACGGGCGACTTGCGCCGCCCGTTTGCAAACGCGTTGCGGCGATTTAGAGCTGGACCGGCAGATACACCGTAAACGTCTGCTGATCGGTCGCGGCTTTCGTCGCATCGGTGGCGGTCAACTCATCGAAGAAGCGACCGTTGCCTTCCGAGCTTTCGTCAAACAAGTAGCCATGCGTATAGGCGTAGGCCTTGAGCACGAGGCGCATGACCGGCAACTGTGCCGGCGAGCCGGTGTACGTGGTCACGAGCGCCTTGCCGCCGTAGCTGTTGCCGGTTTTCACCGGATCGACCGCGGTCGTCGCCGGATGATCGACCGGCAGGGCGACGTCGAAGTCGTAGTTTTCATCGCCCCAGTTCGTCGTCACGGTGATGCGCGGGCCGGTGACGTTGAGCTTGTCCTTCTTGATCTGCGCCTGGATCAGGGCGAGGGCCTTGTCGGTGGCGTCGGCGACGTCGTCGAGGTTGCGCTTGGCGGTTGTCGAGACATAGACGATCGGTTTGGCTTCGATGTCCTTGAGCTCGACCGGCTGGTCCTTGTAATCCACGTTCGGGAACGTGGCGAGCATGGCCTGCATGCTGACGAGCTGGTACTGGATCTGCGTCGCCGGGTCGCCCTGCAGATACAAACCCGAATAGCGCGCGATCAGGTCGAAACCGTAATCGACGTCGTAACCCATCGTCACCTTTGCGGTCTTGCCGTTGGACGCCGGGTCGATATCGATCGTGAAACGCTTGTTCTCGCCGCGCCAGTTATTGTTGAGTTCCCACGTCACCTGCTTGTCCTGCTGCGGCGCAGGGTTGGCAGCCACTTTCAGGCTGCCGTTGCCGATACGCTCATCGGTGCTGGCCCAATCCAGTTCCGCGCCGGGACCCATCGCTTCGCCCTTGAAGCTCATCTTGACGTTGCGATCGTAAGCGCGCAGCGCCGTCCACGAGGGAAACGTGCGGAAACCATCAATGACATCGAAAATCTGCCGCGCCGGCGAGCTGACCACCACGTACCGTTCAATATGGCGATGACTCGGCAAGGCAATTCCGACCACGACCGCCAACACGAACACGATGGCGAGTGCAACGACGATTTCGAGCAGACGAGTCATTTTCCACTAGTCTCCGGCAGATAGGCCGCGAATGGTACTTGCTCCGGGGCGGGAAGGCTATAACCGGCCGGAAATGCTCGCCATTCGCCTCCCATCGAGCAGGAAATGACGGTTTGAACCGGCCGAGCGTTACACGATGCCGAGTTCAAAGGCCTTCAGCACGGCGCGCGTGCGATCGCGCACGCCAAGCTTCGAGAGAATATTGGAGACATGATTCTTGACGGTGCCTTCGGCGACGTTGAGCGAATTGGCGATCTCCTTGTTGCTGTAGCCGCTGGCCATCAGGCGCAGGATCTCGGTTTCGCGTTCGGTCAGCGGGTCGGGCTGGTCGAGGCTCGTGAAATCGTTCTGCATGCGTTCCAGGCCGGTGAGCAGGCGCTGCGTCACCACCGGCGCCACGAGCGAGCCGCCGGCGGCCACGGTCTTGACCGCTTCGACGAGCTGTTCGAGCGAAACGTCTTTGAGCAGGTAGCCGCGCGCGCCGGCCTTGAGTCCGGCCAGCACGAGCTGATCGTCGTCGAACGTGGTCAGGATGATCGTCGGCGGCAGCGCATTTTTCTGCGCCAGCGCGTTGAGCACATCGAGCCCGGACATGCCCGGCATGCGCATGTCGAGCAGCACGACGTCCGGCTTGGCCTGCGGAATCACTTCGACCGCCTGCGCGCCGTCGGCCGCCTCGGCGGCGACGCGAATGTCGTCGGACAGTTCCAGCAGCGAGCGGATGCCCTGGCGTACCAGCGTCTGGTCATCGACCAGACAAACCGAGATTGTTTGCGCGCTCATCGTGCAGCCTCTGTCGGGACCCAGGCGTCGAGCGCGAAACCCGCGTCGCGCGAAGTGGTGATATCCAGGCGACCGCCGATCTGCACGAGGCGCTCGCGCATGCCGGTCAGGCCGTTGCCCTGTTTGAGATTGCCTGCGCCACGGCCATCGTCGCGCGCATGGATCGCCAGCTCATTGGCACCGCTGCGTTCGAACTTGAGCCAGAGATTGCGCGCCTGCGCGTGGCGCACCGAGTTGGTGATGATCTCCTGCGCGCACCGCAGCAGCACCTGCGCGCGGCGCGGGTCGTCGACGCAAAAGCGCTCAGGCAGATCCAGGTGAATATGCAAACCGGGCACGCCTTCGACCAGCGTCTTCAGGGCTTCGGTCAGGTCGATCGCATCGTCCTCGCGCAACTGGCTGACGACTTCGCGCACATCGGACAACAGCAGCTTCGCCACGCTTTGCGCCTGACGCACGTGTTCCTGCGCATTGCCGCTGACGAGGTGACTGGCCACTTCCAGATTCAGGCTCAAGGCCGTCAGATGATGGCCGACCAGATCGTGCAGCTCGCGCGATATGCGCATGCGTTCGCCGATGCGGCTGGACTCGGTCAGCAGCGTGCGCGTGGCACGCAATTCGGAATTGAGTCGCCGCTGCTCCTCGCGCGAATCGGCCTGCTGGCGTGCGACCAGCGAGGTGACGAACGTGAAACCGGAAAATCCGAAATACAGTCCGCTCTGCAACAGCGCATCGAACCAGGTGAAATCCGGTCGCAGCGCGAACACCGGCACCAATGAAAAATTCTGCAGCACGAGCCACGCCACGCCGGGCCAGAATGGCAGCAACCACGGCAACACGCCGGCGATGACGAGCAACAGGATTCCCGATAACCCGCTTTGACTGAAATAGCCGATACCGATCGCGGAAATGCTCAGCACGATCAGCATCGGCAGCTGCAACAACCAGTGGTAGCGTTTGCCGAGGTCACGCGTGATCAGCCAATAGCTCAGGCCGAATGCGGCGTAGCTCGACCACCAGCCGATCAGGTCCAGCGGCGAGGAGCCCTCTTCATTCTGGCCATAGCTGCGCAGCAGCGGAATGCCGACGCACGCATAGGTGAAGAGGCCCGCGTAGCGCAGCAGTTGGATGTGGTTGAGTTCGGAAACACGCATGCACGCATCATAGACTCCGGCGCGCACGCTGCAAGCGGGCAGGAAGTAACGAGGCGCCAGACGATTTCTTAACCAAATTGCCCTGCTCCCGACATGACCCCGACTTGCCGCGCATGCGATAATTGCGACCGACTTTGGCCCCCGATGCGTCGGGTGGTCGTTGGAGAGGGAGTCAAGATGACGATCAAAATCCGCGACGTGCGCGAGAACGAACTCGATGCCGTGCTCGCATTGAACAACGCCGCGGGGCCGACAATCCTGCCGCTCGACATGGCGCGTCTGCGCGCGCTGACCGAACAGGCCGCCTATTTGCGCGTGGCCGAAGCCGACGGCCATCTCGCCGGTTTCCTGATCGGCTTGCGCGAGAGCGCCAACTACGACAGCCCGAATTTCCTGTGGTTCCGCGAGCGCTATCCGGAATTCCTTTATATCGATCGCATCGTCATCGCACGGCCGTATCGCGGCATCGGACTCGGCCGCGTGTTCTACGCCGACGTCACGAGTTTCGCCGAAGTGCGCGTGCCGCTGCTCGCCTGCGAAGTGTTCCTCGAACCGCCGGATGATGTCGCCGTGCTGTTCCACGGCACCTACGGTTTTCACGAAGTCGGCCAACAAATGATGCCCGTCGTCAAACGTCGCGTATCGCTGCTTGCCAAGGAACTGTGCAGCTACGCGTTCGTGCGCGAAACCTACCTGCATCCGGCCGGCGAGCTGCCGGATCAGCCGTGGCTGGCCGAGCGCGTGCATGGACCGCGGCCAATGGCGCGCGCAGCGTCGGCGAACTGATTTACCGATGTTGCGCGTCGGCGACATCGCGCGCGACGACATTGTCGCGTTGCTGCATCGCTACGATCTGCACCTGATCGCCATCGACGATGACGCGCCGATTCCCGGCAGCTATTGGGGCGAGCCCGAAGCCGGTGTCATCGGCGAAACCGTGTACGCGCGCGCAGACACGCCCGTGCACTCGCTGCTGCATGAGGCGTGTCACCTGATCGTCGCCGATCCGCAGCGGCGTGCGCGCATCCACACGAACGCTTCCGACTCGCAAGCCGAGGAGGACGCCACGTGTTATCTGCAGATCCTGCTCGGTGATGCGCTGACCGGAGTCGGCGGCGAGCGTGTGATGGCCGACATGGACGCGTGGGGCTACACGTTCCGCTTCGGCAGCACGCGCGCATGGTTTCAGCGCGATGCGGAAGACGCGCGGGCCTGGTTGGCCACGCGCGGCTTGCTGCCGGACGCTTGCACGCAAAACGCTGTCCCACTAGCCTGCACGTTCGAGCCCACTGGAGTGCACCCATGCAACGCTGGCTGAAACTTCCCGACGGTCGCTACATCGACGCCAACAGCATCGTCTATGTCGGCAAAGTGGAAACCTATCCGCGTTTGGACGACGACGGCAACGATATCGGACAAGGCTACAGCGTGCCGATCGGCACCGATGTCATGCGCGATCATTACCTGACCGTGCAAGGCACGAAGGAAGATGTGTTGGCGTTGCTCAAGTCGCTTCTGGGCGGCGCTTAAGCGGTCGTCGATTCTTCCGTCATCTCGCGATCGAGCACGTCCGTGCGCTTGACGCGGCCGCGATACCAGCGCCACGCGATCAACCCGCAAGCGTAGATACCCGCCGATGCGAGCGCGAGATGCATGGCCGTACCGGCCAGCATCGGTGCAAGTACGCCGGCGAGCAGCGCGTTGAACGCGAGCATCAGAAACGCCTGCAGCGACGAAGCCATGCCGCGCGCGGTAGGAAACAAGTCGAGCACGAGCAAGTTGAGCGCCGGCGAAACGATGTTGATGCCGACGCCGGCCAGCGCCAGCGGCAACACCAGCCACGGCACGCGGGCCGGCACAATGAGCCAGGCCATCACGATACCGAACAATGCCGCGGCGGCAATGATCGAATAGCCGATGCCGAGGATCACTCGCACCGTGGCACGGCCAGCCAGCCGCGTCGCCAGCGATGCGCCGAGCACGAGTCCGCTGATCGTCGGCACGAACAACCACCAGAACTGGTTCTGATTGAGACCGAGCACGCCGAGCACGAAAGCCGGCGCGGCGGCGATGTACAAGAATAATCCGCCGAAATTGCACGTACTCGCGAGTGCCAACGGCAGGAAATGCGGATGCGCCAGAATCCGCCGGTAGTTGCGGAACAGATTGCCGGGCGACAACGCGACGCGGCGCTCACGAGGATGGGTCTCCGGCAGCACGAGCGTGCACAACAGCAATAACGCCGCGGCAAAGGCGGCGGTCGCCCAGAACAGCCAGCGCCAGCCTCCGAACGCGACGAGCCACGCACCGACGATCGGGGCGATCGCAGGCGCCACGCCGAAAATCATGCTGATCTGCGACAGCAATTTTTGTGCTTCCGGGCCCTCGAAGCGGTCGCGCACGATTGCGCGTCCGACGATCAGGCCGATGCCGGCGCTGCTGCCCTGCAGCGCGCGGAACGCGAGCAGCCAGTGCATCGAGCGTGCGAGCGCGCAGCCGGCGCTGGCAACGAGGAACACGCCGACGCCACCGAGGATCACCGTGCGCCGGCCCCACGCGTCCGACATCGCGCCGAGCAGCAACGACAGCACCGCGTATGCGCCGATGTAGGCGCTGATCGTCTGCTGCATCGTCAACGCGTTGGCGCCGAACTCGTTTTCGATTGCCGGGAACGCCGGAAAGATCGCGTCGATGCAGAACGGCCCGAACATCGACAGTGACGCAAGCAGGCCGGCCAGCGCGAAGCGGGAAGGAACTGCGGCAGAGGTCATCGCGCGGGTTGGGTTGGGAATCGCGCATCATACATTGGCCGCCATCGGGCCGTGGGTTAGGATGCGAACACATGGCCATCATGTCTTTCCTCGCGGTCGGCTTCGGAGCATTTCTTGGCGCCGTGCTGCGCTGGGCCTTCGGCATGTGGCTGAATCCGTTGCTGCCGACACTTCCGCTCGGCACGCTCGCGGCAAACCTGCTCGGCGGGCTCGTGATGGGTCTCGCGATGGGCCTGTTCGGCCAGTTCCAGAGCCTGTCGCCGGAACTGCGCCTGTTCGTGACCACCGGCTTTCTCGGCGGCCTGACCACGTTCTCCACGTTTTCCGCGGAAACCGTGACGCTGATGCTGCGCCAGCAATATGCGTGGACCGCGGCCATCATCGGCGCGCATCTGCTCGGCTCGTTGATGATGACACTCGCCGGCATCGGCGTGGTACGCCTGTTGTTCAGGGCATGAGGTCGCCATGAAAGGTATACATCTGCGTTTTTATACCTACGAGAACCGCAAGCACGGCAGCGTGCTGATGTACGAATGGCTGCTCGAACACGCCAAAACCTTGGGCATCCACGGCGGCTCCGCATTCCGCGCCATCGCCGGCTTCGGCCGCCATGGCAAGCTGCACGAGCAGCATTTCTTCGAGCTCGCCGGCGACGTGCCGGTGCTCGTCGAGTTCATGGTCAATGAACAGGAAGCCGACGCGCTGCTCGCGGATTTGCGCCGCGCACAAGTCGCGCTGTTTTATGCGCGGCTGCCCGGAGAATTCGGCAATACCTGACGCACCCGCGCGATCTGCCGCTCACCGGCGTGGCATAGAGGAGCATGCCGCTTTTTGCGCACAACTCCTCTCAGGAGCCGAATCCGTCGATGAAGATCGCGTCGTTCTCGTACGCGCCGATGTCGAGTTGCGGCCCGAGCGGGCGCGGCAGACCGAGCAGGTCCTCATACGGCAGCCCGTTCGTCGGCGTGCCGGCGTCGATCAGCGGCGAGCCGTACTTGAGTTCGTAATCGATGCAGAGGAACGGACAGCTTTCGAATTGCGGGTCGACCGACATATCGCCGGTCACCGTTCCGGCCGTGCTGCCGGAAGCAACCGCGCCGATGTCGTTCGTGTTGCGCGTATTGACGCCGACCACCTTGAAGTCGGAGCCGCCCACGGCGGCATTGCCCCAGATGATGTTGTTGGCGACGAGAAAATTCGCGCTGCCGCCCGTTTCGAGCAACAAGCCGCCCGGGTCGCTCAAGGTATCGGTCGTGTTATAGACGATCGTGTTGTTGTAAACGATACCCGTGCCGCTGCCGAAGTTCAGCACCACGCCGCCGGCGCCGACGCCATGACTGCCCAATACGAGATTGTTGATGAAAATCACGCCACCGGTCCCGTTTGCGAGCAGCGCGCCGCCGGGCGCCGTCCCGCCGCTGGCGTGATTGCCGTAGAAACGCAAGTAGTAGAACCCGCAACTGTTGCAGCCCGCGACCTGGACACCCGCCCCGCCGGAGCCATTCGTCGAAGAACCGGCGGCGATCGTCAGCGCGTATAGGCCGACAGAGCCGCCCGGATTGGAAATGTACAGCGGCCGCACCGAATGCTGGCCGTCGAGCACCGAACCGGGGCCGGCGAGGTCAACGGCCGTGGACGTGCACGTTGCGTCGTCGACACCTCCGGTGATCGTGAGGTCGAGGCCCTCGCTTGAATTGAACGTCAACCCGCTCGTGAGCGAGTAGTTGCCAGTGACGACGTAGACGATGTCATGCATGCCGTCAGCTTGTGCAGTGGTGAGGTCCGCCTGCAGTTCGGCGGGCGTGTGGGCGCAGAAGACTGCGGTCGGCACCGTGGCATGCGCGCTGTCGAACAGCAGCGCTCCCGGGATCAGAATCGGCAGCCAGACTCTGGAACGGCGCTGCGGAAGCGGAAGCATGATCGGGTTTCCTCAGCCTTGGTATCTAGGAGAAACGCGCGGCGGCGCGAAAAACGACATCCTCACGGGCCAAAGCCATCGCGGAACAACACGTCGGATTCCAATGCCCCGATGTCGACATGTTTGCCGATCAGGCGTGTGCCGCCGTCCGCGTCGGTGGCGCCCGTGCCGCCCAGCGGCGAATCCAAGCCGGCGTTGACGAGCGGCGAGTCCGCGGCAAGATGGAAATTGAGCAGGCCGCTGGCAAAGTCGGGGTCAGTGCTGAAGTCGCCTGTCTCACTGTGCGGCGCCATGTTCGCGATCGTGCCGATGTCGTTGTGGAAATAGTCGGTGCCGCCGCCCTGGTCGAAGACATCGTTGCCTTCATTGTTCCAGAAGATGTTGTTGGACAGGTTGTAATGCCCCGCCCCCGTGGGATTGAACGCACCGACGCCGACATGGTTGTCGAGCAGGTTCGTCACGATCGTATTGTTGTTCACGTCGGCGATATTGGTGGCGTAGAAGTAGAGCGCCGACGTGCCGGTGTTGCCGATGACGAGATTGCTATTGAAATAAGCGGCCAGCGTGGCCGAAATGTACACCGCGCTGCCGCTGTTTCCGGTGGCGGCATGATTGGCGATGAACTGGTTCGATTCGACGTCGGCAATGGTCGCGCTGATGTTGAGCGCCCCTCCGGCATACTGCGTCGGATGGCCGCTCTCGAACGTGATGTTGGAGACATTCACGCGGCCAAACGCATAGATCATTAGCGGCCGCGCCGCATCCTGGCCGTCGAGCACGGTGGCGCCCGAAGTGGCCGCGACGAAACAATCGGTGCCCGGCTCGGCGCCGCCGCGCAAGGTGAGATCGAATGTTTCGCCCGGCACGGCGTAGTACTGCAACTCGCCGCCCAGCGAATACGTGCCGGTTTCGAGCTCGATGTCGTCGGCTTCGCCGTTGTTCTGCGCCTGCGTCAGCGCGATCGCGAGCGCGAGCGGCGTATTGACGCAATAGCGGGCGGCGAACGCCGGCGTGCCCGCGCACAGCAGCGACACGGCACAGGCGATCACTAGGCGGCGTCGCATCAGCTCGTACAATTCCATGGCGGCTCCGGAAACTTCGGTGCGCGCAACGCTACGCGTGCCGGCGCGCGGCCGCAAATGAAACATTTGGATTCGGCGATGCCGGCGCCTTATCGCGATAACCTGCGCGAATGCGGCGATAGACCGATGTTATGATCGTCGCGGACCTTTGACGGGATAACCCGCATGGCGACACGCTTGTCGTCGATCCAGATCGAGTCATTCATGGCGCTCGCGCGCGAACTGAATTTCTCGCGCGCCGCGGCGTTGCTGCACATCACTCAGCCGGCGCTGACCAAGCGCATTCAGGGCCTGGAGGAAACGCTGGGCCAGGCGCTGTTCGCGCGCCTGCACGGCGGCCTGGAGCTAACCGAGTCCGGACGCATCCTGCAGCGCCACGGCGCGCTGATCGAACATCAGGAAAACGAACTGCTCGCCAGCCTCGTCGGCGGCGCCGGCGCGCAGCAGACGCTCGGCGGATTCTTCCGCCTTGCCTCGTTCTCTTCGGCGCTGCGCTCGGTGATCGTGCCGGCGCTCGGCGTGCTGCTGCGCGCGCATCCGCGTCTGAGCTGCCAGGTATTCAAGACGGAAGTCAACGAGCTGCACGACTGGCTCACCGACGGCAAGGTCGATTTCGTCGTCTCGCTGTCCGAATGCGAGCGTATGGGCGTGGACAATGTGCAGATCGGCATCGAACGCAACGTGCTGATCGAATCGGTGCGCTATCCGGGTCGCGAGGATTGCTACATCGATCATGAGCCGCGCGACAATTTCACGGAAAAATTTTTCCTCAGCCAGACCGGCGCCACCGTGCCGAAGATGCTGCGCGCGTATTTCGACGACATCTACGGTCTGATCGACGCCGTTTCCGAAGGCATCGGCCGCGCCGTGGTACCGGTGCACCTGATCAAGCCGGAGCATCACGTGCGCGCGGTGCCCGGCTTTCGCGCCTTCGAAGTACCGGTGATGCTGCAGTTCCACCAGCAGCCGTACTACACGCGCCTGCAGCGCGCCGTGATCGATACGCTGACGCGCGAATGTCCGGCTTTGCTCAAGCGCAACCGCCTGCACGGCGACGGCGACAACGCGATTGCCGACGATGCACTGGTCGCCGCGAACCGGCGCCGCGTGCGCGCGCAGCCATAACCGGCGGCAATCGGCCGATTCCGCGGCGTTATCGGCATAAGCCGCGCCTATGCGCGCATAGCAAGCTTTCATTGGACGTCGTACGCGGCCCTTTCCACAATTCACGCGTCAGCGTTGCGGAATTGTGGACATGTATACCGATCGATCGACGAGGCATGCCGACCTTTGCGCACGCTTCCAGCCGCTGCTCGGGCGCTGGGCCCGCTGCCGCCTCGCGCAGGCGGGTATTGGCGCGCACGATGCGGACGACCTCGTGCAGGCCACATTGCTGCGCGCGCTGCGTGGCGGCGAGTCTTTCGAAATGCGCGGCGAGGCCAGTCTGCTCGCCTGGCTGCGGCAGATCCTGCTCAATGAGCTGCGCAGCGAACTGCGGCGTCGCCGCTGCCGCGGCGAAACCGTCGCGATCGATGAAAATCTGCCCGCGGACGGCGATCCGGTGGCCGCGACGCTCGCGCACGAACGCGAGCGCGCCTACGCGAGCGCATTGCGCGCGCTCAACCCGCGCCAGCGCCGGTACGTCGCGCTGCGCGTGGAGCACGGCATGAGCTTCGACGAGATCGCCACCGCGACCGGCGGCAGTATCGACGGCGCGCGCATGGTCGTCGCGCGCGCGCTGCGCACGTTGGCCACGCAACTCGCGCCAGCATTCGCCTAGGCGCGCGCGCTTTCGCGTGCGCGCCTAGGCTCCTTTGCGGCACAATGCGCGGTCGTTTTTGATCGCGTGTCCGCATGAACCTGCAAGCCAACTTCGAACAAATCCCGCTCAAGGATTACGCCGAGCGCGCCTACCTCGATTACTCGATGTATGTGGTGCTCGACCGTGCCCTGCCCTTCGTCGGCGATGGCCTGAAACCCGTGCAGCGCCGCATCATCTATGCGATGAGCGAGCTCGGCCTCGACGCCGGCGCCAAGCCGAAGAAATCCGCGCGCACGGTCGGCGACGTCATCGGCAAGTTCCATCCGCACGGCGACAGCGCCTGTTACGAAGCGATGGTGCTGATGGCGCAGCCGTTCTCGTATCGTTACCCGCTGATCAATGGCCAGGGCAACTTCGGTTCTCCGGACGACCCGAAATCGTTCGCGGCCATGCGCTACACCGAATCCAAGCTCACGCCGGTCGCCGAATTGCTGCTCGAGGAACTCGCGTTCGGCACCGTCGACTGGACGCCGAATTTCGACGGCACGCTCAAGGAGCCGTCGTGGCTGCCGGCGCGTGTGCCGCACGTGCTGCTCAATGGCGCTACCGGCATTGCCGTCGGCATGGCCACCGATATCCCGCCGCACAACCTGCGTGAAATCGCGAGTGCGGCGATCCACCTGCTCGATGAGCCCGAAGCGAGCGTCGCCGAACTGTGCCGTCACGTAAAAGGCCCGGACTATCCGACCAAGGCCGAAATCATCACGCCCAAGCGCGACCTGCACGCGATGTATGCGACCGGCAACGGTTCGGTGCGCGCCCGTGCGATCTACCGGATCGAAGACGGCAAGGTCGTCATCACCGCGCTGCCGCACCAGGTTTCTCCGGCCAAGGTGCTGCTGCAGATCGACGCGCTGGCGAAGGCCAAAAAACTGCCGATGGTCGAGGATTACAACGACGAATCCGACCACGAGAACCCGGTGCGGCTCGTGCTCACGCCGCGCAGCACGCGCGTGGACACGGACGAGATGATGCAGCACCTGTTCGCGACGACGGATCTGGAAAAGAGCTTCCGCGTCAACTTGAACATGATCGGCCTCGACGGCAAGCCACAGGTCAAGAACCTCAAGCAGATCCTCGATGAGTGGCTCACGTTCCGCAGGAACACGGTCACGCGGCGCTTGCAACATCGCCTGGACAAGGTCGAACGGCGCCTGCACCTGCTCGAAGGCCTGCGCATCGTGTTTCTCAACCTCGATGAAGTGATCCGCATCGTGCGCACCGAGGATGAGCCGAAACCTGTGCTGATCGCGCGCTTCAAGTTGAGCGAGGAACAGGTCGATTACATCCTCGAAACACGCCTGCGCCAGCTCGCACGGCTCGAGGAAATGAAGCTCAACGCCGAACGCGACGCTCTCGAAGAGGAACGCGCGCGTATCGCCGTGACGCTCAAGTCACCCGCAAAGTTGAAGATGCTGATCAAGGACGAACTGTCCGCCGACGCCGGGAAATACGGCGACGCGCGCATGTCGCCGCTGGTCGTGCGCGACGTCGCGCAGGCCCTCGACGAGGCCGCACTTGTGGTCAGCGAACCGATTACCGTGGTGCTTTCGGAAAAAGGCTGGGTGCGCGCGGCAAAAGGTCATGACATCGAAGCGAGCAGCCTGAGCTATCGCGAAGGCGACAGTTTCCACAATGCGGCAAAGGGTAAAACGACGCAGAATGTCGCGTTCATCGATTCCAGCGGCCGCAGTTATTCCACTCCCGCGCACACGCTGCCGTCCGCGCGCGGCAATGGCGAACCGCTGACCGGCCGCTTCACGCCGGCGCCGGGCGCACGTTTCGACGCGGTCGCGATCGCGGATCCCGCATCCAAGCTCGTACTCGCCACCGATTTCGGCTACGGCTTCGTGATCAAGTTCGAAGCGCTGCTCGCCAACAAGAAAGCCGGCAAGCAGCTGATCAACCTGGACGACGACGCGCACGTGCTCGCGCCGGCGTACGTGGGCGAGACCGCGCGCGACCGCATCGTCGTCGCCACGAACGCGGGCCACCTGCTGATGTTCTCGGTCGCCGAGCTGCCGGAACTCGACAATGGCGGCAAGGGCAACAAGCTCATAGAAATTCCCAAAGCGAAACTCGCCAGCGGCGAACGTGTCGCCGGCATTGCCGTCGTCGCCGAAGGCAAGGGTGAAGTCACGCTGTGGGCCGGTCAGCGCAAGCTGATCCTGAAATGGGCCGACCTCGTCGAATACAACGGCAACCGCGCCCAGCGCGGCGGCAATCTGCCGCGCGGGTTCACGCGCGTGGATCGGATCGAGACGAGCGCGTAAGCCGGATCGGCGTGCCGATGACGTGAGGCCGCACACGGAGCTGCTGCCTGCATTCGGCGATAATCCCGCGATGGTCGATCCTCCTGCGTACGAGACCGACAGTCCGGTGGACGCTTTCGCCAAGCACCTGTTGCCGTGGCTCGTCGCCGTCGCATTTTTCATGCAGGCGCTCGATACGACGATCCTCAATACGGCGATTCCGGCGATCGCGCAGGCGCTCGACGTCGCGCCGCTGTCGATGAAGGCGGTGATGGCGAGCTATACGCTGAGTCTGGCCGTGTTCATTCCGGTCAGCGGCTGGATGGCCGACCGTTTCGGCACACGTCGCGTGTTCGCCGCGGCGATCGGCGTGTTCACATTTGCGTCGATGCTGTGCGGATTTGCGCGCAACATCCACTGGCTCGTCGCATTCCGCATCCTGCAGGGCGCCGGCGGCGCGATGATGCTGCCGGTCGGAAGGTTGACGCTGGTGCGCACGTTCGCCAAATCCGAACTCGTGCGCGCGATGAGCTTCGTTGCGATACCGGGCCTCGTCGGCCCGATGCTCGGTCCGGTCGCGGGTGGACTGATCATCCACTATTTCCACTGGAGCATGATCTTCTTTCTCAATATCCCGATCGGATTGCTCGGACTGTATCTCGTACGGCACCACCTGCCCGATTTCCGCAAAGCGAAAGTGCATCGGCTGGATTTCACCGGCTTCGTGCTGTTCGGCGCCGGCATCGCACTGTTGTCTTATGTGCTCGAGGTGTTCGGCGAGCATTTCCTGAGCGCGCGTGAGATTGCCGCTCTGCTGGCGCTGTCGTTCGTGTTGCTCGGCGGTTACCGCTTCCATTCCGTGCGCATGAAGTTCCCGCTGCTGCGCCTGGCCCTGTTCCGCACGCGCACGTTCTTTGCGTCGGTTGCCGGCGGCTTTGTCACGCGCCTGGGTGTCGGCGGCATTCCGTTCCTGCTGCCGCTGCTGTATCAGGTCGGGCTTGGCATGACGCCCGTGCAATCGGGCTTGCTGATGATGCCGCAGGCGCTCGCGGCAATGAGCCTCAAACCGTTCGCGCCGCGTATTCTCACCCGGCTCGGTTATCGCGGCGTGCTCGTCGCCAATACGCTCGGCCTCGGCATCGTGATTCTCGCATTCGCGACCGTCGATATCGGCACGCCGCTGTGGCTGATCGTCGCGCAGGCGTTCTGTTTCGGCGTGTGCACGTCGATGCAGTACACGAGCATGAACACGCTCGCGTACGCCGACATTTCCGCCGAGGACAGCAGCGGCGCGAGCACGATTTCGAGCACCGCACAGCAGTTGTCGATCAGTTTTGGCGTGGCGTTTGCTTCGCTGCTCGCGGCGCTGTTCGTACCCGACCGCTTCACTTCGAGTCCCGCCGGAATGATCCACGGCATTCATCTGGCGCTGCTCGTGCTCGGCGTGATGACGCTGATTTCCACGGTCGTGTTCACGCGCCTGCGCGCCGACGATGGCAACGCCGTGAGCCAGCACAAGGCCGACCTGCCGGCCCTGCGACCGATCGAATGATTTCGTCGTTCGCGCTGCCCTAGGATGGGCCGCCGAGCGCGAGAATTCACAGCACGCGCTAGGGCGCCTGGCAATGCACGACATGCGTGGCCGCGGCGACGGTCCAGCCCTGCTCCACGCGCGTCAGCCGTAACGGCGAGCCGGCGATCACGAGGTCGACGCTCTGGGCGTCATGCCAGCCCTTGAGCTGTGCCGCAGCGGTTTCGGTGCTGGCGCTACATTCGAGTTCGAGACGCGGCCCGGCGGCACCGAGCGCGGCAATGCGCAAGCGCGCGGGCGGATTGTCCGGATTGAACGTGATCAGATGCCGTGCATCCGGACTCAACGCGACGATGTCGCTGCCATTGTGCACAAATGCGGTTTTTCCACTTTTTGGATCGACCAGAAAACTGCCGGGGGCATCGTGACCAAACCGCACCTCGATGCGATGCAAACCATTTCCGGGCAGTGCGCCCAGATACGAATGTGTTTCGGAATCGCCGTCTGCGTTTCTTGTCGTTGCTTGTGTCCAGTCGACGAACGTCACCGGCGCCGCTGCGTCCGGTTTCACGATCAGGCGCCTGCCGTCGCGTTCGACCGCTGCGGAGTGCGTCGCGATCTGCTGCCGCTCGTGTTGCGCAATGCAGGTTCTGGACTCGGCCGGGCAGCCGAATACGGAGTCGGAGAACGGCAGCGTTGCGTGTTCCTGATCAAGAACCGGCGCAGCGAGGATCGCCCTGGCCGTCTCGGCGTCGAGCGCGCGCACCTGTAGCGCCGGGCCGCTCAGGAGCACGCCGTGCGCGGCAAGGTCGAGCACGCCTGCGCTGTTGAATCGCAGGCCTTGCGCGACCGTGCCGCCGCCGACCGCTGCAGCGAACGGCGTGACGAGCCCGACCGCGTACAGGAGTTTTTTTGAAACTTGCAAAGGCTTGCTCACGGACCGCCGAAACCGTCCTTGAAAATCACGTCGGGCAGCTCTTTGTGGCATTCGCCGATTTCCGACGTGCTGCCGTCCGCCGCTGTCGCGGTGGCACTGATGTATCCCAGTGCGGGGCCGCCGTTCGGCGCTGGCAGTGAAATGGAGTACTGCGCGTGGCCCAACAGGTCTGCATAAGCCATCGTCCATCCCAGATACAAATCAGCGTTGCCGCGCGCGGGACTGCCGAGCGCCGAGCATGCCGACGCGTAATAGAAATCGATACGAAATCCGGCGCCCGAGTCGTTGAATGAATCGAGCACGCCTTCAATCACTTCATTGCTCGGCGTGCGCACCGCATAGGTCGGCACCGGATAATTCTGCAGATTGTTGGGGCCGGTATCGCCGTCGAATCCGACAACGTCATTTGCCGTGGGCCCGGCGCCGCCCAGGTCGATCGCCAAACCGGAATTGTTGCGTATCGAATTGGCGACGATGCGGTTGCCCGCTCCCGCCGAATTGCTCAGGTAGACGCCGGCGCCCGCGCTGTTGCCGATCGTGTTGCCGCCGATGCTGGTGCCCGCACTGGCGCCAATGACGTTGTCGTGTGAGTTGCTGCCGAACAGGAAAACTCCGGCATCGCCATTGCCGGCATTCGCACCGCCCGCGGTCTCGCCGATCACATTGTTCTGCAACACGTTGCCGGATGCGGCAGCAATCTCGACGCCGTAGCTCGTGTTGTCGCCGATCAAGTTGTATTGCAGGACGTTGTTCGGCGAGTTGTACATGAACACGCCGATGCCATTGCCGAGCGCGCTCGCGCCATCGGCGGCGATGCCGATCACGTTTCCGGCAATGACGCTTGCGCCGGCCGGATTGTCGAGATAAATGCCTGTTTGGCTCGAACCGACAATCAGATTGTAGACCGCGGTGCTGTTGTATCCGCCGATATAGGTAGTGCCCGTGTTGCCGGTGACGCGGATCGCATCGTTGCTGTTGAGCGTAAAGGGGATGCCGCCGAACTGATTGCCGCGAATCGCATGATGGCTGCCGTCCTCGAGCTTGATCGCCGCGTCGGTGAATCCGGCGAACATGAGTCCTTGCACGATCAGGCGCGCATTGCCCGATCCCGACGCCACGTGCAGCGCCCACGTGCGCGAGCCCGCGCCGTTGAGCAGCACGCAAAGATTCGCATTGAAGCCGGCGAAGTTCGTGTTCGGCGTCCAGCCCGCTTGCGTGGTGCCGTCGATTGTCACCTTGCCGGTGACGTTGGGCAGCGGTGATCCGAGCAGGATCTGCGTCGGACAAGCGAGCTGGAAGCGGATCTGTGCGGCCGTGCCACTCGCGTTGGCGCGGACGATCGCTTCGCGCAACGTGCACGTCGTCGAATTCGTGTTGCAGTTCACCGCCGGCGTGTTGGCGTGCGAGCCGTCGCCACTGGAAGTCACCACGAAATCGCTGCCGCCGTCGTACGAGGATTCGTAGGCGCCCTGGTCGACATCGATGCCGAACGGCCGCTGGTTGCCTTCGATATCGGGGTTCGGTACGCCGCCAATCACAGCGGTGGTGCCGTGGTCGATCGCAGGCGAAATCGGCAATGTCGCCGTCTCAAGATGGTAATTGCCGCCGCCGATGAATTTGGGATTGCTGCTGAGATTGGCGACCCCGGTGAATGTTCCGGCGGCGGTCTTGTAGGTGGAGTAGAACACGTATGGCGCATTCGAGTTATTCGGGTCGGTCGTTATGTCCGTGCCCTGGCTGCCCCACACAATCGTGTTGTACACGTACAGGTTGCCGCCCCAGAAATCTTGCAGGTACATGCCATCGCCGCCGTTGTCGGCTACGGTGCAATTGGTCACGACGCCGGTGCCGCCGGTTTCCACCGCGAACGCCGGCACGCCGAGCGCGCCCGGCTGCCCGTGCACGAGGCAATTTTCCACGCGCAGATTCGTCGGCGTATTCAGTTCGATTTCCCGGTTGCCGACGCCGATGAACCGCCGCAACGTGATCGCCGCGTCGCCGGTATAGCCCCAGACGAATACACCATGGACACCGGTATAGTTGGTCATGCGAATGCCGTCGATCGTGACCGGCCCGTTGGTGTACAAGCCGAAATCGCCGCTGCCACCGTCGAATGTGGTATTGGTCGGATCGACGATACGGCCGGCAGCGCTGCAGTTCGTGCCGGGCTGATAACCGCCGAGCAATTGCAGCTCGCCGCCGTCGTCGTCGTTGCCCTGCCCGAGATTGACCTGAATCGAATAGGGGCTGGCCGAGCGCGCCACCTTGATTTGCGTGAGCGTACCGGAACTGGAATTCGACCATTGCTTGAGCGCGTTGAACAGCGCGGCGCCGTCTTCCACACAAATCGCTTGTGCGGTATTGCTGCCAAACACGAGCAGCAGGGCCAGTACTCCGGCCCGATGGATCAATGGCATCGACATCGTTACACCTCCGAGCGCAGCGGGCGCCGTGTCTGCAAAGAACGATGGCGGCGCGTCATTCCGAACAGCCGACGCGTTTGTTGCAAACGGTATCCGTCAGCGCAGGCAATGCGCGGCGACGGCACGACCGAACCGTTGGCGCGTCATTTCGAGGGCGGTGGCGGGCTTTCGAAACCGTCGGTAAAGATGCGATCGGGCAGGTATGTCTGACAGGCGCTCAGCTCCGAGGTACTGCCGATCGAGGTGCCGGCCGAGGTCGCGGTCGCGGTCACGACACCGTTACTCCAGAGACTGGATGCGCTGTCGCCGACATCGACGCTGAAGCTCAGGCTGCCGTCGGCCGCGCTGGGGCCGGTCAGCAATGCGCCGAGCGGGACGACCGCCGGACCGAATCCGGCAGCATCGCAGGCGCTGCTCGCGTAGAAGTTCAGATAGAACGGCTTGGTGGGCTTGCTCGCCAATGTGCCTTCGATGTGCATCGTGTAGCTGTCGAGGAGGACCGCACGCGTGATGACCGGCTTGTTCTGCCCTTCGTTGGAGCCGCCATCCGCATCGAGTGGATCGTTGACCAGCGGGCCGGCGGCGTCGAGGTCGATCGGCAGTCCGCCGTTGAGCTGGATCGAATTGGCGAACACGCCATTGTAGAAGCCCCCGCCGTCGATCTGCACCCCGGGGCCGGCGTTGGATTGAATCTGGTTGCCGCCCAGCAAATCGGAATATACCGCTCCGCCGATCGCGTTGTTTTGCGCATGCGCGGCAATCCACACGCCGGCGGCGCCGTTGCCGAGCGCGCTGCCGTTGGCGCCGGCGCCGATGCGGTTGTTCTGCAATACGTTGTACGCCGCATCCGTGGTTGCGCTGCCGATGAGCCACGCGCCGGCGCCATCGTTGCCAGCGATGACGTTGTTCGCAATCAGGTTGTACTGTGATGCGTCGATATACACGCCCGCGCTCGCATTCGCCCGCGCCTGCGTGCCGCTGGCACTCGTGCCGATGTAGTTGTTGCGCACGACACTGTGCGCATTCGTGCTCGCCAGGGTCACGCCCATGCCGATCCCGCTTCGCGCGCTGCCGAACAGGTTGCGCTGCGCGGGCGCGGCACCGCCGATCGTCGCTGCGCCCGCATTGCCGCCGAGGAAGAGATTGCCGATGTTACCGAACACCGACCCCGTTCCGGCGGTGTCGACACCGAAGCTGTTGCCGTGTACGTAGTGGCCGGCGCCGTCGGCGAGCACGATTGCATAGTTCGTGAACCACGAGAACAGCAGTCCGCTGACATCCAGCCGCGCCGCGCTCGCTCCGCTCGCCACCTGCATGGCGACGGACGCGCTGCCGCCCCCGCTCAGGATCACGCAGATTTGCGCGTCGAATCCGGAATCGAGCGTGTTCGCATGCGCGCCGCTCTGGCTGTAACCGTCGATGATCAGCGGCACCTTGATGTTCGGCAATGTCGAACTGAGCGTGATGACCTGCGGCGCACAGCCACCGCTGATCGCGAACTGGATGCGCGAGGGGCCGAGGCTCGTATTGGCTTGGTTGATCGCATCGCGCAGCGAACCGGTACCGCTGTCGTGCGTGTTGGCGACGGTGAACGTGCTCAGGTCGGAATTGACGACTTCGAACGCACCGCGATCCGGCGCGCTGCCATAGAAGTGCTTGACGCCGACGAGATCCGTCGCCGGCAACGCATCGGCGAACGGCAGGCCGCTGTTGATCGAAGACGAACCAAGTACCGGCACGAACGTAGCGGGCGAGAGTTCCGGATCGGCGGAAGTATTGCCCGCCGATCCGGTCATGTAGGTCGGCGCCACGTCGCTGATCACGCTGTTGATCGTGTTGTGCTGCGCGTAAACGGATTTGCTGGAAACGCGCAGCCCGGCATCGCTGTTGCCATACAACACGTTGTTGTACAACTCGACCGGGCGCAGCTCCCAGGACGAATTGGTGCGCAGGCCGATGCCGGTGTTCGCCGTGATCGTGTTGTGCACGATGCGCGCGCCGCGCGGCAATTGGCCGCCGCCCCGCAGCCAGGCGATCTGCGTGGCCGTGTTGTCGTGCAGCAGGTTCGTCGTCACCTCGGCTTCGATCAAGGCGTACAGACTCAGCACGCTCTCGCCCGCCGCGCTGTGGTCGACGATATTGTGGCTGAAGGTCAGCTTGCCGCTTTCGTAGCCGTCGAGCTGTTGCAGTGCGATTGCTACGTCTTGCCCGGTAAAGTTGGTGAAGCGGATGCCTTCGATGGTCAGGTTGCCGCCTTTCATGCTGAAAACCAATGGCGACGTGGCGTTCTGGCCGCTGCCATCAATCACCGTATTGGACGGATTCAATGTGCGCGTGGCGCAATTCGGCGCGCTGTAGCCGCCGAGCAGGCGCAGCGAACGATTCAGTCCCGCGCTGAAGTACAGCGAACTGTCCAGCGCATACGTGCCTTGAGCGAGCAGGATGTCGGTGTCCTGCCCACCTGCGTTGTTGAGTGCGGTCTTGAGCGCGGCAACATCGGTCACGCAGACGGTCGTGGCGCCGGCGGATGCAGACAGCAGCAGGAGCGCGCACACGGCGCACAATAGACGGGACATAACACACGACTCCGGTGGTATCTACACCGAAACGTCGTGCCACTCGCCAAGCGAACAAGAAGCTGCTAATTGGAGGCGTCGCCAACCCAAGCCGATTGCCTAACGCCAGCCACCCTCGCCGATGAAAGCCGCCCAGTAATACGGATGGTCCGATTGACCGGCGGCACGCCGTGCATCGAGCACGCTGCGCATCGCCGCTGTCATCGCCGCGGGCACGTCGCGATGCGCGACGAAGCGTTCACGGTACAGCGTCTGCATCAAGTCGGCGGTGGCCGCGTCATCGACTTGCCACAGGCTCATGACGACGGTGCGCGCGCCGGCCAGGCGCAGCGCGCGGCGCATGCCGAATACACCTTCGTTGCGGCCGATCGGCCCCAAGCCCGAATCGCACGCCGAGAGTGCGACCCAATCGGCGTGCGACAAGTCGAGTGCACCGATCTCGCCGGCGCTGAGCACGCCGACCGGCTCGTGACCGGCGGCAATCTCGGCGCCGCTGAACGCGAGGCCCGACAGCGTTGCGGCACTCGACACCGCGGCGCCGCTCTGCTGCGCATCGAGCGTAACGCCACGCGCCGCGCCCGCATCGGCGCAGCTGCCATCGAGACTGAAGCCGTGCGTCGCCAAATGGATGATGCTGGCCTGCGGCAGCGCCGCGAGCACGTTGCTCTTGGTCGCGTCCGCACCGGCGACGACGCGCACGTTCGCGTCCTGCGGCGCCAGCAGCGCATGCAGTTCATCGAGCTCGCGCGCGGCGTTCGGAATCGCGGCGAAACCCGAGCGCGCGGCACGCACGCACAACGCGCGCGACGCTACGCTTGCGTCTTTTTCCATTTGTGGAAAATTCGGCGCGCCAGCAAGGAGCGCGCTCGCGTTCGCGGTCCGGGGCGCCGGCAAGACCAGATCGCCTTCATGGTCCAGCGTGTGCACACGCACACCGCTTTCCACCAGATAGCCGCGTTTTTCACCGGGCAACGCAGCGAAGCTGACGCGGAACAGTTCGCCTTCCGGCACGATGAACAATGCATTGGTGTCGCGAACGACGAATGGATCGAACAGCACATGGCGCAAGGCGAGGCCGTCGCGGCGCAACGCGGTGGTGTCCGCGTCCGGATCGCGCAGCCGCGCGTACCATGCGCGCACCTGCGCGGACAGCGCATCGATTCTGCCCACGCGCTGCAATTCCGGCTTGCCGTTCTTGCCGAGAACGAACGCATACCAGAAATCCGGCGTGGGTTTTTCGCCGGCTGCGAGCGCTCCGGCGGTATCGGCGGCGACGCCTTCGCTGAACGCGAGCAGGCGGCCGCCATCAGGCAGATTCTTCGCGAGATCCGCAATGTCCGCGCCGTGCGCGGCGCCTTCGTTCGGATCACGCCCGATGCGCAGCCACAACGCGCGTTCAGTGCTCTCCGTTTCATTGCGCAGCTGCGCCATGCGCTCAACGGTCGTGTTCGTCGCCAGCCAGGCCTCGCCGAGCGCACTGTTCGCATGCCGCCAAGCGTCCCAGACCTTGGCGATTTCCGGGTCCTTTGCCGAACGCACCGCGGCGAGCTGGTGCGCCTGCGCGCGTGCGACGAGACCGCGTTCGACCATTGCCAGACGCCATGCCGTGGCCACGCTTTCCGCATCGCCGCGTTCCGCCGCGAGTGTGACCACGAGCGCCGTCGCCGGCACGAGCAGGTCGCGATACGCCACGCTCTGGCGCTCGGAAAACTCGCTGGCGAACGTGCTCAGCAGGGCATGCTGATTTTCTGCCGTGAGCCGCGCGTAACGAAACGCCTCGTCGCTGTGATGCTGCCCCCAATGCGCGAGCGCAAGCCCGAAATTGAACACCGCGAGCGTGGGGTGGCCCGGCGCAACGCCGCGGCCTTTTACCTGCAGTGCGCGCGCAAAATAATTTTCCGCGTCGGCATAGCGGTGCAGTGCCAGTGACGCCGAACCCAGGCCTTCCAGCGCGAAGCCCAGGCCCGGGCTGTCCTTGCCGTCGGCCGCTTCGCGCAGCGCCAGCGCCTGCTGAAAGTCGGCGATCGCGGCCTCGTAATGCTGCAAGCGAAACTCGGTATTGCCGATGTTCGTCGTGATGATCGCGCGCATGCGTGCGGTTGCCGCGTCGGTGCCGACCATTTCGAGCGCCTGCCGGTAATGTGCGAGCGCGGCATCTTCCTCGCCCATCTCCTGCAGCAGATTCGCGTAATTCGCGGCGATGATCGCACGCTGTTGCGTGTGCGCGCGATTGTCATCGTCCGGCAGCGCGGCGAGCGTGGCTTCGGCCTGCGCGTAATGCGTGCGCGCGGCCGGATAATCGCCGATTTCCTGCAGGCCCGCGCCGACGTTCGCGTGTGCGCGCGCGACCTCCACGCTGGTCTCGCCGTAACGGCGGCGCGCGACTTCGATCAGGTCTTCGCGGATCGTCAAGGCTTCGGAATTGCGGCCGAGCTGCACCAACGCCGAGGCCCGCTCGGTATCCATTTTGATGCGCGAGGAGCTGTCGGCGCCGAACGCGGTAACCGCGATTTGCGCGGCGGCATCGAACTGGGCGAGCGCCAGGTCCTTGCTGCCGGTGTTGTAGTAGACATTGCCAATCAGATAAGCCAGTTGCATCTGGTACCAGGCCGCGCGCACTCCGTGCTGGGCTTGCCAGTACGGCTGCGCCGCGAGCGCGGCATCGCGAACGTCGTCCATGCGATTGGCGAGCGCCGCCGCGCGCGCTGCGATGAACTGGAGCTCGGCTGTATCGGCGGGCGCCCGGTGTGCCTCGGTGAGCAACGCCTGCGCATTTTTCAGCGCATCCGCCGCCTTCTTGTTGAGCATCTCGTCGAGCAGCGCAAAACGCTGCGGCAGATCGCCATGGCCGTCCAGCGCGGCGCGCAACGCGACGCCTTCGGCTTTGTCCAGCTCGGACCGCTCATACAGCACATCCAGACGTGCTTTCAGCGCATTCTCGTCTGCATGCGCGAGCAACGCCGCGCTCAGTTCCGCGGCCTTCGCCATGTCGCCTTGACCCAGCGCGACATAAACCGCATCCGCATCTTTCGTCTCAAGTGCTGACGCGAACGCAGGCGCAAGACCGGCCAGCGCGAAACACAGCGAGCAGAGAAATTGCCTCACGAGAACCCCAAGTGGAGAACCACTACCGGTATGGTAACGCCAGCGGGGTATCGCTGTGCAGCGGGCGGATGGCCGGAAGTTGTGAGGCGACGGGCGGGCTAGCGGGCGTGCGGAAACGTGTAGCGCCAATGCTTCACCTCACCCGGACGTGCATCGCGCTGCACCTGTTCGAGTACGCGGCGCAGCGGTTTGCTGGCCACTTCAGCGCTGTCGGGCGCAATGGCAAGGCCGAGCGCACCGCGCGTCGCCGCGGCGGACTCGGCGCGGCGCCAGCTGGCGATCGCACGTTCCAGTTCTTGCTGCGGCTGCGTGGCCGCGACGACGACGAATTCCTCGCGCTCGGCCGCGCTGCTCACCTGCCAGGTGAGTGCCTGGCCATTGCGCTTGCCGGGCAGTCGATATTCCGTTTGTGCGGCGAGCGGATTGCCCGGCTCGATGCCGGCAAGCGGGAACAGCACGCCGGTGTTGTCCGAGCCGTCGTCGTCGAAAACGTAAACATAGGCAGCCTGATTGCTGCGGAACTGCAGCGCAAGACGATCGCCGATCGCCACGCTCGCACCGTCGGCCAATGCCGTGCTGCCCTGCGCCTGCACGCGCTGGAAACTCGCCTCGGCCTGCCATGCCGGCGTGCCGCGCCAAGCGGCGGCGACGGCGAGCAGACTTGCCCCGAGTGTGATCGCCAGTGCCAACGGCCAGCGGCTCGTGCCCGCATGCGGCTGTGGCGCGAGCGCCGCAGCAAACGCTAGCGCGGTGGCATGCCGGCGCGCGGGATCGGCTTCGAGTGCGGTCTCGACCGCGCGCACGAGATCGCGCGGAGTGCCCGGTTTGAGTTTGGCCAGGCGCACGCGCTGACCGCGCGCCTGCGCCTGCATCAACGATTCCAGCTCGCTCGCCGCGTAAGGAAATTCGCCGGTGAGCAGATGGAACAGCAGTACGCCGAGCGCATAGATATCGCTGCCCGGCGAGGGCGGCGCGCCTTGCAGAACTTCCGGCGCGAGATAGCGCAACGTGCCGGTGACCACGCCCGGATCGGTCAACTCGAATTCACGCGCGGCGCCGAAATCCATGAGCACGATGCGCCCGGAGACTTCACGCATGACGTTTTCGCATTTCACGTCGCCGTGCACGAGACCATGCCGGTGCACCGCCGCCAGCGCATGGCACAGATCCAAGCCTATGCCGCGCACTTCCTCGGGCGGGAATGCACCATGCCCGGCAAGCAGTTCGGATACCGGCGAACCACGCACGAGTTCGCTCCAGATGCCCGCGCGCGCGCCGTGGATCGCCGCGCCATAGACGCTGACGATGTTGGCTTGGCGCACGCGCGCCAGACGCCGCCCTTCGTCCAGAAACTGGTTCGACAGCACGCCGGATTCGAGCTTGCGCAGCTTCAGCGCGACCTGCAGATCGAGCAGCGGATCGTAGGCGCGCCAGACGTCGCCCTGCGCGCCGCTGCCGAGCGGCTCGAGCACCTGCAGGTTGCCGAACATGAAGCGATTGGACGTCGGCGTCTTCGGCGCGACCGCGCTTACCTGCAAATGGCGGAAGCTTTGGGCGAGCTGCTCGATTTCGCGCAAGCCCGTGACCGAAGCGGTGTCGGCCTCGTCGAGCTCGCGCCAGTCCACCGGCTGCTCATCGGCGATGCGCGCGGCGAGTTGTTCCAGATCGTTCGGCTCGGCTGGCGGCATAGGGGCTCCTGCGACGTTGTTCACTGCTTCTGCCAGTCAAACGCCAAGCTCACCACGAACCGAACACGTTCAGGATTCGCCGCCAAGCAGCTTGGACAGCTGCACGATCGCCCGCGCCACCATCACGCGCACCGCGTCCGGCGTACTGCCGACTTCGGCCGCGATTTCCGGGTAGCTCATGCCGAATTCGACTCGCATCACGATCAGGCCCTGCTGGCGCTTGGGCAGCGTCGACAGGGCATGCTCGTAGGCGCGCACGCGCTCGGCGCCGACGATCTGCTCGATCAGCGCCGGTGCGTCCGGGTCACTGATTTCGAAATCCATTTCGGCGTGTTCCGGCCGCCGCGCATGGCGGCGAATTTCATCGCGCACCTGATTGAGCAGCGCCTGGCGCAAATACGCCAGAAACGCGCCCGGCCCGGCGCTTTCGAAGTGATCGAGCTGGGCTAGCGCCTTGACCAGTGTGACCTGGACCAGATCATCGGTCTCCTGCATGTCGCGCACGTGCCGCGGCAAACGCCCGTGCGCCCAGCGTTGCAGCAGCGGCAGGAAGCGTCGCAACAGGCGCTCGCGCGCACCCGCATCGCCGGCACGAATACGGCGGATCAGGGCGACGGTGGATTCCACGGTCGCCACTTCGCCGGTTTGAGTTTCCTGCACCATCCCCAAAAACCCCGACCCCGAACAGCGACAGGATAGCGCAGTCGCCTGAATGAATTAATATTGCCGCTTTGCCACGATTGTTCAGATCATGCCCAAACGTCGTTCCCGCGCGCGCCGCGCCCTTTTGCTGGTCTTGATCGCCGTGCTGGCAGCGTTCGTCGCGGTCTGGCTGCTGCTGCGTGGCAGCCTGCCGAAGCTCGACGGCCAGCTCGGCGTTGCGGGCCTGGCCAAACCGGCGAGCATCGAACGCGACGCGCTCGGCACGGCGACCATTCATGCGACCAGCCGCAACGATGCACTGTACGCGCTCGGATTCGTGCACGCGCAGGAGCGCTATTTCGAGATGGACCTCATGCGGCGCGCGGCCGCGGGCGAGCTTTCCGAGCTGGTCGGCTCCGCGGCACTCGATATCGATAAAAAACATCGGCCGTTGCGCTTGCGCGCGCGCGCGGACGCGGCGCTCGCCGGCATGACCACGGAGGAACGCGCGGCGCTGACGGCGTACCGCGACGGCATCAACACGGGGCTCGCCGCGCTCGCCTCGCGGCCTTGGGAATACTGGCTGCTCGGCGCGCCGCCCGCGCCATGGCGCGAAGCCGACAGCCTGCTCGCCGGCGACGCGATGTACCTGGATCTGCACGATGCCGAAAACCTGCGCGAACTCGCATTCAGCAAGATCAAGGCGGCGCTGGGCGACAATGTATACAAGTTCCTGTCGATCCACGGCGGCCCATGGGATGCGCCGCTACTCGGACCGGCGATGAAATATCCGGAACTGCCGAGCGCCGACGACATCGACTTGCGCAAACTCGATCCGAAACTGCTGCACATGCCGCCGCCTGCCGTCGAGCGCGCTGCCACACCGGGCAGCAACAGCTTCGCCGTCAACGGCGCGCTCACTGCCACCCACGCGGCGCTCGTCGCCAACGACATGCACCTGCACTACCGCGTGCCGAGCATCTGGTTCCGCACCCGCCTGGTCTATCCGAATACGCGGCGCGCGGGCGAAAGCGTGGACTTGACCGGCGTCACGATCGCCGGCATCCCGGGTCTGGTCGCCGGCAGCAACCGGCACGTCGCCTGGGGCCTGACCAACGGCTACGGCGATTGGGTGGACTGGGTGCGCGTGCAGCTTGATCCGACCGATCCGACGCGTTACCAAACCGCGAATGGCCCGCAGCCGCTGCAACAAAGTGAAGAAGTGATCAAAGTGCACAATGGCGCAGATCTGAAATTGGCGCTGCGCGACACGCAATGGGGGCCGATCACCGCCGAAGACGCCGACGGCACGCCGCTCGCGCTGGCGTGGACACTGCTGCAACCGGGCGCGCTGAATTTCACGTTCCTGCGCATGGATGCCGCCGAAACGGTGGACGAGGCCATCGACATCGCCAACGCAAGTTGTCTGCCCGGACAGAACTTCGTCGTCGGCGATCGCGCCGGCAACATCGGCTGGACCATCGCCGGGCGCATCCCCAAACGCATCGGCGGCTATGATCCGCTGCTGCCGTCGGACTGGAGCAAACCCGGGGTCGGCTGGGACGGCTGGCTCGACATCCAGGATTATCCGCGTCTGCCGAATCCACAGAATCAACGGCTGTGGACGGCGAACGCGCGCACTCTGGATTTCGAAAGCGCCGATTTCGCCAAGGTCGGCGATGGCGGCTTCGACCTCGGCGCGCGCGCGCGCGCGATCGCCGACGATCTGAAGGCGAAGCAGTCGTTCACGCCCGACGACATGCTCGCGATCCAGCTCGACGACCGCAATCGTTTGCTCGAGCCGTGGCTCGAGTTGTTGAAGAAAACACTTGCCCACGGCGGAGAAGCCGCCCCGTTCGCGCAGATGCGCGCGCCGCTGGGCGACTGGAACGGTCATGCCGATCCGGCTTCCGTCAGCTACCGGCTCGTACGTGAATTCCGCAAGGAAGTGCTCGACACCGTGCTCGACGGCTTTGCGGCAGCCGTGCGCGTGAAGTTCAAGGATTTCAAGCTGCCGAATCTTCCGCAAGCCGAGGCGATGGTCGACACGATTCTCGTCCATCGTCCTGCGCACCTGCTGCCACCCGGCTACTCGGATTGGGACGATCTGCTGCGCAAATGCGCCGGGCGTGTCGGCGAGCGTCTCGGCAAACAGCCCGACGGCATCGCCGCACGCACCTGGGGCGAGGTCAACGCGGCACAGGTGCGCCACCCGTTGAGCGCTGCCCTGCCCGGCTTGCATTGGTTGCTCGATATGCCCGCCATTGCCGTGCCCGGCGACAGCAACGTGCCGCGCGTTGCAGCGCCGGCGTTCGGCGCCTCGGAGCGTTTTGCCGTCGAACCCGGCCACGAAGAGTATGGCTACTTCCATATGCCCGGCGGGCAGAGCGACAACCCGCTGTCGCCATTCTATGGCGCGGGCGAAGCCGATTGGGCCGCGGGCAAGGCGACACCGTTCCTGCCGGGTCCGGCAAAGTTTACTTTGACTTTAACACCACAAAAATGAAGCGTGGGGCTGCCGGCCCGACACGTCAGCCCATCAGGTTTTCGATGACGCGCCGGTACAACTCCGGCAGTGCATCGAGTTCTTCGAGCGCGATGCATTCGTCGATCTTGTGGATCGACGCATTGACCGGCCCGACTTCGACGACTTCGGCGCCGAGCGGCGCGATGAAGCGCGCATCCGACGTACCGCCGCCGGTGTCGGCTTTTGGCACAATTCCACAAATATCCTTTGCCGCGTTTTCCACCGCCTCGCGCAACGCGCCCGAGCGCGTAAGGAACGGCTCGCCGGACAAATCCCACTGCAGCGTGAAATCCAGTCCGTGCCGTTGCAGGATGTTCTCCGTGCGCTCGCGCAGACTCTGCGCCGTACTCGCCGTGCAATAGCGGAAATTGAACGCCGCCTCGAGCGCGCCGGGCACCACGTTGAGCGCACCGGTGCCCGCATGTACGTTGGAAATCTGGAACGACGTCGGCGGAAATTCGGCATTGCCCTCATCCCAGCGCGTTGCACCGAGCTCTGCCAGTGCGGGCGCAGCCAGATGGATCGGATTGCGCACCTTGTCCGGATAAGCCACGTGCCCTTGCACGCCGCGCACGAACAACCGCCCCGACAGCGAGCCGCGCCGGCCGACGCGCACCACATCGCCGAGCCGCTGCGCCGACGAAGGCTCGCCGACCACGCACCAGTCGATGCGCTGACCGCGGCGGCGGAACTCGTCGGCGACGCGCCGGACGCCGTCGACGTTGCGCGGACCTTCTTCGTCGCTGGTCAACAGCAAAGCCACCGTGCCACGATGCTGCGGCCGCGCGCCGACGAACGCTTCGAGCGCGAGCGTCATCGCCGCGACGCCGGATTTCATGTCCGCGGCACCGCGGCCGTATAGACATCCATTGCGGATCGTCGGTTCGAAAGGCGGACTCGACCAATCGGTTTCCGGCCCACTCGGCACCACATCGGTGTGACCGAGGAACACGAACACCGGATCGCCGCTGCCGTGCGTGGCCCAGAGGTTGTCGACATCGCCGAAACGCAGCGATTCGACGGCGAATCCCGCACGGCGCAAGCGCGCGCCGAGCAATGCCTGACATCCGGCATCGTCCGGCGTAAGCGAGGCGCGCCGGATCAGCTCACCGGTGAGATCGACAACATTACTCACGGAATCCATTGGCTCGTCATTGCCGCCAAAACGGGAGCGACAGAAAAAAACTCATGCCGCGAACAGCTGCGTGAACAATTTGTCGGTGAACCCGATGTGCGCGCTGCCGTCGTCCAGCACTACCACTGGCCGGCGCACCAACGCCGGATATTCCTTGATCAGCAACAGCCATTCCGGTTCCGAGCCCGGCGCCTTGCGGGCCGGCGGCAGATTGCGCCAGGTCATGCCGCTGCGATTGACGAGCTTGTCCCAGCCGCCGGCCGCTTTTGCCCAGGCTCTGAGCATCGCCGGCTCGGGCCGACGCTCACGGTAATCGATGAATTCGTGCGCCAGCTTGTGTCGCGCCAGCCAGCCGCGCGCTTTCTTGCAGGTTTCGCAGTTTTCCAGCCCATACACATGCAACGTCATCGCATACTCCGTTCAATCTCCGGCTTCGCGGGCAGCAACCGTTCGAGCAATCGCCGCACACCCGCTCGACGCAACCACGCGTAGGCGAACAGGGCCGTCGTTGCAAGCGCGGGGACCACCGCCGTCGCGTTGCCATCCGCACCGAAAGCATACAGCGCCACCGCAAAAGCACAGGGCACGCAGATCAGGATTCCACACCAGTCCAGCATGAAACGCAGCTTGATGTTGCGCTCGTGCTCGGCAGCGCAGGCCGTTTCGGCGGCTGCCGCGCTGGCCTGCAGCTCGCCATTGCACTCGCAAGCCGCGCGCAGCTGCGCCTCGACCGTAGTCTGAAATTTGATCTGTGTGGCGAAACTGTTTTCGAACGGCGCCAGTGCATCGGCGCGGACAGCGCCTACCGGGGGTTCGAGCTCTTCCAGCAACTGACGCGCGCGTAGCGCGGCGGCCGAGGGCTTCGGCGTGTCGATACGTACGGCCTGGTCATCAGTGAATGAACTGTTGATGCGCCGCGCGAGCGGCGCGACACAGTCCGGCGCGAACGCCTCGCCGAGAAAATCGAACACCGCACGCAACGCCGCTTCCGGCCGCGCGACCAGATCGGCATGGCGCAAGCGAAACACGGACTCCGTGCCAAGCGCTTGCGCGGCCAAAAGACATGCGCGCGACGTGCGTTCCCAGTACGCGTACGCTTCGTCGGCGTCGACCACCAGAGGGCTTCCATCGTCGTGATGGAAAGCCAGCATCGAAGCGACCACTTCATCCGGATCGCGCACGATGTGAATGAACTTGGCGGCGGGAAACAGCTTGTGCAGGCCGCAGATGTGCAGGGAATATTCCGGCGTGCCGTCGACCCAGCGGGCCTTGGGTTCGGCATCGCCGCGTGCGACCGCGAACTCGGCGCAAACCTGGCCAGGGTTGCGCTGGGCGGCCGCGTGGTTGAGCACCTCCAACGTTTTGCGATGGCCACAGATCAGCGTATCGATGGCGTTGCCAAGAGCTTGCAAGAACTCTGCGCGGTCGATGCCGAGCGCGCTCAGCTGCGAACGCTCGCCACGCAGGCATCCGACGCGGTGATGCGCGGCCGCCTGCGCGGCAAACAAACCGAGCCAAGCCGATTCCTCCGTTGGCAGGATGTTCGGATGCTGCCCCAGGCACCAGGTCAGAATGCTGGTACCCGATCGCGGCGAGCCGACCACGAAAATCGGCGCTGCAGTACGTTGGTCTTGCGTGCCCATCCCCCAGCCCTCGCTCCGCGCTAATCGTCTCCCCGCAACAACTCGTTCAACGACGTCTTCGCGCGCGTTTTCTCGTCGACGCGCTTGACGATCACTGCAGCGTACAGGCTATGCGAGCCGTCGTGTGCCGGTAGCGCGCCGGCGACGACGACGCTGCCGGCGGGTACGCGGCCGTAGTGCACTTGTTTCGTCGCTCGATCGTAGATGCGTGTGGACTGGCCAAGGAACACGCCCATGCCGATCACGCTGCCGCGTTCGACGACGACGCCTTCGACGACTTCCGAGCGCGCACCGATGAAGCAATCGTCTTCGATGATGGTCGGGCCGGCCTGCAGCGGCTCGAGCACGCCGCCGATGCCGGCCCCGCCGGACAAATGTACATTTTTTCCAATTTGCGCGCACGAGCCGACCGTGGCCCAGGTATCGACCATCGTGCCGGTGCCGACGTACGCGCCGATGTTGACGAAACTGGGCATCAGCACGACATCGCGCGCGATGTGCGCGCCGCGGCGCACGATGGCGCCCGGCACTGCGCGCGCGCCAAGTTCGCGAAAGCGCGTTTCATCAAAGCCTTCGAAACGCAGCGGTACCTTGTCGAAATACGGCGCCGGCGCGGCATCCATCACGCGATTGCCGTTGGCGCGGAAATACAGCAGTACGGCTTTCTTCAGCCACTGCTGCAAACGCCAGCCACCGTGGCCGTCCGGCTCGGCCACGCGACGTTCGCCGCTTTCCAATGAATCGAGCACGTCGTCCAGCGCCGGTTTGAGCGCAGCGATTTCCGCGGCGCTCAGTTCGGCACGGCGTTCCCAGATCGATTCGATTTGTTCCTCAACAGACATGTCTTTCCTTGGCGGCTTCCGGTTCGAGTCGGTGCAACAGCGCGTCGCGCACCCGCGCGCACATTGCTTCGTCCAGCGCCGCGTCCGTTTCGTTGCTGAGCAGGAAAAAATCCTCGACGCGCTCGCCGAACGTGGCGATGCGCGCATCATGCACGCGAACCCCGCATTCGCGGAAGACCTTGGCGACGTCGGCAAGCAGTCCGGGGCGGTCCGAACACACCAGCGCCAGCTGCGTGCGCGCGCTGCCGGCAGCCTCGAACGTGATGCGCGGGATGATCTGGAAATGCCGCAACGAACGCGGCAGCGAGCGCGTCTGCCATTCGAAACGATAGTGCGTGCGGGCGACCGACTCCATCAACGCGCGGCGCAGGCGCTCCACGCGCGACGCATCGGCGAGCACGTGGCCTTCGGCGTCGAGCACGAGGAACGAGTCCCAGCTCATGCCGCCGCGCGTGGTGAAGATGCGTGCTTCGTGCACGGACAAACGCAGGCGATCGAACACCGCCGTGACCATCGCGAACAAGCCGTCCCGGTCCGGCGCGTACACGAATATTTCGCTGCCGCCGCGCTGGCCGAGCGGATCGATCAGCACGAGCGGCGCCTGGGATTTTCCGGCGCGCAGGATGCCGGCGGTCTGCCAGGCGATCTGCGCCGGCGTGAAACGCAGGAACGCATCATCCGGAACATCGGCCCAGATGCGCGCGATGTGCGCGTCGTCGAACGCTTGCTCGTGCAGCAGTTCGCGCGCGTGGCGCTGGCAGTCGCGCACGCGCTCGGCCGCGTGTGGCGGCGCGCCAAGGCCGGCGCGCAGCACGTAGCGCGCGCGCTCGTACAAGTCCGCGAGCAGGCGGTCCTTCCATGAATTCCACAATTTCGCGCTGGTGCCCGCGATATCCGCGACGGTAAGCAGATACAGATAGTCCAGCCGCTCCCATTCGCCGACCTGCGCGGCGAAACGATGCACGACGTCCGGATCGGTGATGTCCTGGCGCTGCGCGGTCACGCTCATCAGCAGATGCCGGCGCACGAGCCAGCAGACGAGGTCGGCATCGGCGTCGGAAAGCTGCAGCCGCGCGCAGAAATCGCGCGCTTCGTCTTCGCCGAGTTCGGAATGATCGCCGCCGCGGCCCTTGGCGATATCGTGGAACAGCGCGGCGAGCAGCAGCAGTTCCGGCTTGAACACGCGCGACCACAGCTCGTGCGCGTGCGCGAACTCGCGACTGGAACCGGCATCGGCGAAACGCGCCACAAAGCGCAGCACGCGCATCGTGTGCTCGTCCACGGTATACATGTGAAAAAGGTCGTACTGCATGCGTCCGACCACACGCGCGAACGCAGGCAGGTAGCGCGCGAGCACGCCGTAGCGGTTCATGCGCGCGAGCGCCTCGACGGCCGACGCGCCCTTTCGCAACAGGCGCAGAAATGCGCTGTTGACGTCGACGTCGTCAGCGAGATTGGCGCCGTGCACTACGAGTGCTTCGTCCAGACGGCGTGCGAAATCCGCGCGCAAGCCTTTCAGTTGCGGATGCTCGATCCAGACCCGGAACAGGTCAATGATCGCAGCCGCACGTTTCACCAGCAGCTCCGGCGGATCGCAATCGAGGCGCCCGCCGATGGCGATGAAATCCAGCGTCAGCCGCTGTGGCGTCTGCAGATCGGCATCGAGCGACTCTTCGCAGCGCTGCAGAAAGCGCTCGGTCAGGCGCTCGTTTGCGATCGCCGCGCGATAGTAGTCCTGCATGAATTGTTCGACGGCGAGATTCTGTTTGTGCTCGTCGGCAAACCCGAATTGCAGCGCGAGCGTGCGCTGGAAATCGAACAGCACGCGCTCTTCGGGGCGGCCTGCCGCAAGATGCAGGGCGAAGCGGATGCGCGCGAGCGTGGCTTCGCCGGATTGCGCCGCCGCCGCCTCGCCAGCCGAGAGCACGCCGCGCTCGGCAAGTTGCGCAAAGGTCGGCGCGGCAAACAATCGCCGCCCGAGCCAGCGCACCAGCTGCAATGCGCGCAAGCCGCCGGGGCCGTCCTTGAGATTCGGCTCGAGGTTGTATGCGGTGTCGTTGAAGCGCGCGTGCCGCGCCTGGCGATCCTCGATTTTTGCCGCGAGATATTCGTGCGCCGGCCAGATGCACGCGTCGGCGCGAACTTCCGCGAAACCGTGATCGAGCGTGGCGATTCCGGCAATGCGGCGTGCGTCGAGCAGACTGGTGTAAACGGTCGCATCGGCCGCCGCGATGCTGCGGCACTCGGCAAGCGTGCGCAGCGCATGCCCGAGCTTCAGGCCGATGTCCCACAGGCAAGTGAAAAACGATTCGAGCGCGCGCTGCGCCGGCGCGGACGGCGGCTGTTCGCAGAGCGCGAGCAGGTCCACGTCCGAATGCGGAAACAGTTCGCTGCGACCAAAACCACCGGCCGCGAACAGCGCCAGTTCGCCGGTCTCCCCGACGCACGCGCTCCACACGTGCACGACGATGCGTTCGACTGCGTGCGCGCGCGTGCGCACGAGCACGGCGGCCGGCGCGCCCGCGTGAAACGCTTCGGCGAGCTGGCGATCGCTATCGCCGAGCAACTGGCGCAGTGCCAGGCGCGCTTCGCTGGAGACGCCGCTGCGCGGGATCGCGGCGGGCAGGCGCGGCAAAGGCAATTCGAACGCGGCCGTCGCAGCGTTCATTGGAAAATCACGCCGCCTTGGGCCAGGGCGTGAGGATTTCGAAACCGGTATCGGTCACCGCGATCGTGTGTTCCCACTGCGCCGACAACGAATGGTCGCGTGTAACGACGGTCCAGCCGTCCGGCAGCAAACGGGTTTGCGGCTTGCCGGCGTTGACCATCGGTTCGATCGTGAACGTCATGCCTTTCTCCAGGCGCAGGCCGACGCCGCGATGACCGTAGTGCAGCACTTGCGGATCTTCGTGATAGATCGTGCCGATGCCATGGCCGCAATATTCGCGCACGACCGAGAAGCGCTGTGCTTCGACGTGCTGCTGGATCGCATGGCCGATATCGCCGAGCGTCGCACCGGGACGCACCTGTTCGATGCCCTTGAGCATTGCTTCGTACGCGGTCGTGCACAGGCGCTTGGCCAGCACCGAAGGTTCGCCGACGTAGTACATGCGGCTCGTATCGCCGTGCCATCCATTCTTGATCACCGTGACGTCGATGTTGACGATGTCGCCGTCCTTGAGCGCTTTGCCGGGGCTTGGAATGCCATGGCAGATCACGTTGTTGACCGACGTGCACACCGTCTTCGGAAAACCCTTGTAGCCGACGTTGGCCGGAATCGCCTTCTGCACGTTGACGATGTGTTCGTAGGCGATCTGATCGAGTTCCTCGGTCGTTACGCCGGGTTTGACGTGCGGCACGAGCAATTCGAGCACCTCGGCGGCGAGGCGCCCGGCGATGCGCATCTGTTCGATCTGATCTGGGGTTTTGACGGTGACTGCCATGAGACTCGGGAATGAAACGGCCAGTGAATAGTGTAACGAAGGTGTAGGCGCCGCGCTGCGCATGCAAGGCCGGTTTGCGCGCAAGCTACTGAACAGGCTATAATTCCGCGGTTCCCGATTGTGGGAGCAAATCCGCACACGCATCGATACCGTTGTCGGGGTGCTTTTGGCAGACGCTACGCCGTCCGCACAAAGGTCGCCAACGCTGGATGCGTGGAGGTCTAACCCCGGATGTCATCGCCAGGCGCGATGCATCCCTATTTGGAGTTTCATCATGCCTCAAGTCACCATGCGCCAGATGCTCGAAGCTGGCGTGCATTTCGGCCATCAGACCCGTTACTGGAATCCGCGCATGGCGCCGTACATTTTCGGCGCGCGCGGCAAGATCCACATCATCAACCTGGAAAAAACACTGCCGCTGTTCACCGACGCGACGAACTTCGTCTCGGGCCTGGCGCAGAAGCGCGGCACGATCCTGTTCGTGGGTACCAAGCGCTCGGCGCGCGACGCGATCAAGGAAGAAGCCGTACGTTGCGGCATGCCGTACATCAGCATGCGCTGGCTGGGCGGCATGCTGACCAACTTCCGCACGGTCAAGCAGTCGGTGTCGCGTCTGAAAGAAATCGAGACGATGGCGACCGACGGCAGCTTCGACAAACTGGTCAAGCACGAAGTCATGGGTCTGCTGCGCGAAAAGGAAAAGCTCGACAAATCGCTCGGCGGCATCAAGAACATGTCCGCGCTGCCGGATGCGCTGTTCGTCGTCGACATCGGCCATGAAAACATCGCCGTGCTCGAAGCCAAAAAGCTCGGCATTCCGGTCGTGGCCGTAGTGGATACCAACTACGACCCGAGCCTGGTCGACTATGCGATTCCGGGCAACGACGACGCGATCCGCGCCGTGCAGCTGTACACGCGTGCGATCGCCGATGCCGTGCTCGAAGGCAAGGCCGCCGCGCCGATGACCGCCGCCACGGCCAAGGACGAGTTCGTCGAACTCGACGCCGCCGGCAATCCGGTCGCCAAGGAAGCCCGCGAGCCGCGCGGCGACGATCGCCGCAAGCCGGGTCCGCGTAAACCTGCGCCGCGCAAGGCCGCACCGCCGCGCAAGCCGCACACCGCCAAGAAGCACGACGCCGAAGCCGCGGAATAACCGCATCTCACCGGAACTGTGCCGTCATGCCGTTGTCGCATGACGGCATCACCATCGTTTGAAAATTCATCGACGCGCACCCATATAGCGCGTCTTACCCAGCAGAGGTTCACCATGGAAATCACCGCAAGCATGGTCAAGGAGCTGCGCGAGCGCTCCGGCGCCGGCATGATGGAGTGCAAGAAAGCGCTCACCGAGAACGCCGGCAACATCGATACCGCGATCGAGTGGCTGCGCAAGCAGGGCCTGGCCAAGGCCGACAAGAAAGCCAGCCGCGTCGCCGCCGAAGGCCGCATCGTGCTCGCACAAGGCACGAATGGTTCGGGCGGCAAGGCCGTGCTCGTCGAAGTCAATTCGGAAACCGATTTCGTCGCCAAGGACGAGAATTTCGTCAAGTTCGCCGACGAAGTCGCCAAGACCGCGTTGGCCAGTGGCGCGAAGACCGCCGATGAGCTGAAGCAGGCCAAGACTTCCTACGGTCCGACCGTCGAGGAAGCGCGCCAGTGGCTCGTCGCCAAAGTCGGCGAGAACGTGCAGGTGCGTCGCCTCGTGCGCGTGGACGGCAACCATCGCGTCGGCGCGTATGTGCACGGCGGCCGCATCGGCGTGCTCGTGGAAATGAAGGGCGGCTCGGACGAAACCGCGCGTGGCGTCGCCATGCACATCGCGGCGATGAATCCGCCGTACATTTCGCCCGACCACGTCCCGGCTGAAATCGTCACCAAGGAAAAGGAAATCGCGCTCGCGCAGATGACCGACAAGGACCGCGCAAAGCCGGCGGAAATCCAGGAGAAAATGATCGGCGGCAAGATCCGCAAGACGCTCGCGGAAATCTCGCTGACCGGTCAACCCTACGTGCTCGATACCAACGTCACCGTTGGCGACGCGCTGAAGAAGGAAGGCGCCGAAGTGCTTTCGTTCCACCGCATCGCCGTTGGCGAAGGCATCGAAAAAGTGGTCGAAGATTACGCAGCCGAAGTGATGAAGCAGGCCGGTTTGGCGTAAGCTTCACTGCGATTCGCAAGCAAAAAGCCGCGAGTGATCGCGGCTTTTTTGTGCCAGCACGTCAACGCGAGTCGGAGGCTGGAAATGTCGTGTTGACCTGTCGTTGGATCGTTGCATTATTCCTGCTGCCCACCGCGGTACTGGCGGACGCGCCGGCGTTCGACCGTCCCGGCTTCGCGTTTGCCACCTCGACGCTGCCGCCGGGTTCTTTCGATTGGGAGCAAGGCTTGCCCGATCTGCAGCGCGACAGCACCGACGGCGTGCGCAGCACGATCTACAGTGCCGATACGACGCTGCGTTTCGGTCTGACTCCGACCCTCGAAGTGCAGGTTTCCGGTTCGCCGTGGAATCGCATCGACGTGCGCGCCGCCGCAACGAACTCGCAGACTCAAGGAGCGGGTGACAGCGGATTCGCGCTGAAGTGGGCTCCCGCGCTCGCGAACAAGGACTTCTCGCTCGCTGTGCTTGGCGGAGTAACCCTCGATACCGGCGCTGCGGCATTTAGCAATGGGCGCCCGGTTTATTCGCTTGGCACAACGATTGGCCGTGACCTCGGCGCCGGCCGATCGCTGACGCTGTACGCGAACGTCAATCGCAGTGGTGGCGCGAACACCTGGACGCTTTCACCCGCGTTCGGCTTTCCGGTCACCGGACAAATCGGCGGCTATGTGGAAGTCGGACGCAACGCTGGCGACGGAACATCAAGTACGCTTGCCGGCGGCGGATTGACCTGGCTGCTGCACGATCGCGTGCAGTTCGACGTCTACGCACGCCGCGGTGTAACTTCAAGCAGTCCAGACCTGCAAGCGGGTTTGGGAATCTGCGTATTCTGGAACTGACCGCCGCCACATGACACTTCCGGAGAAAACCATGTCGACTTGTCCAAAATGCGGCGCGAACCTGACACCGGGCGCGCACAC